>OBYB01000721.1_pt1 | contig 19450 bp, 17 predicted proteins | sample 1538181 | NCBI WGS metagenome assembly OBYB01 (sample SAMEA2580157, study PRJEB22360) | human gut metagenome | biome: human gut; feature: human-associated habitat; material: faeces | place: Denmark | collected 2008/2010 | reverse complement strand
CGATCGGGGAGTTGACCTCACGCTGCAGCAGCTTGGAGGGGAAGTACTCCTCCAGAGTGCGGCCGTTGATGGTCCACTTGCCGTCACCCGGAACCAGACGGACACGGGCGACAGCCTCCTTGCGGCGACCGGTGCCGTAGCCCGGCTCAATCGCGGAGGTGCCGGTGCCAGCGCCAGCGTTGGTCTCGGTGGTGTAGTTGGTGAGCTCCTCTTCGGTCTCGACAACCTGGGAGTCGTTGGTGTTTTCAGCCATGATTCTTATCTCCTCTCAGGTTTCACTTGGCCTGCTGCGAGACCTGGGCGATCTCGAAGACCTGGGGCTTCTGCGGGGTGTGCGGGTGCTCGGCGCCACGGAAGATACGCAGGCGGTCGAGCTGCACCTTGGCCAGACGATTCTTCGGCAGCATGCCCTTGACAGCGTTCTTGATGATGCGCTCGGGGTTCTTCTCGAGCAGCTCGGCGTAGGAGTCACGACGCAGACCACCAGGACGGCCGGAGTGCGAGTAGAGTTCCTTGCCCATCTTGTTGCCAGTCAGAGCAATCTTGTCGGCATTGATGATGATCACGTGGTTGCCGGAATCGGCGTGCGGAGCGTAGGTCGGCTTGTTCTTGCCGCGCAGCAGGATTGCAGCCTGGGTGGCGAGACGGCCGAGCACCACGTCGGTGGCGTCGATGACGTACCAGTCATGAGTCAGATCAGCTGGCTTCGGAGTGAAAGTTTTCACTGGATTACCTTTTCTATATTGTGTTCCGGGTCTCAGCTGCTTGGTGTGGCTTGGTCAGGGCCGCATCCAAGAGGCGTCGAACCTCATTATCCGTGGGCTCCCTGAAAGTCCTCGATGGCGAGTGGGATAGCGCTTTGAAGGACCCCTTAGGGAAACACAACAATCCACTAGTATATCGCCGGGCTTGACATAGGGCAACTGGGGACACTCCATTGGGTTTATGGCTTCTCTTCCCCTATTTATGGTTTCTCTCCCACCCACTTCGGCTAACCGACTCACCTACGGTGAGGCAATTCCCTGCCTTCTCTCAGCTATCGCTTCTTTCAGGCCTCGTCTACGGACAGTCCACTGGACTGTCCGCTTAACGACTCGGCTCGTCAGAGGGAGGTAAAGCGGGTCAGGAATTGAAGATTTGGGCGAAGCGTTGGGCACCGGGGGTGTCGAAGAGGGTTTCGAGCGGTACCACGTTGCCCTTGGCGTCGGCCAGTGGGATGCGCCAGTTCGGGTATTCGTTGTTGGTGCCCGGCTGGTTCTGCGCACGCTTCTCCCCCACCGCGTCGGTGATCGAGGCGGCGAGCAGCTTGCACGGCGAACCCTTCAGTGCGTGGTACAGCGCGTCGACGATATCCGCCTCGTGATCCTCACGATGTTCGGCAAAGTCGGCATCAAGATAACCCTGCTCGACCAGCATGGCCAGCATCGCATCCTGCTCGGCCTTGGCGGAGGCTTCGAATTCCTCGGCCGGGCCGGTCAGCAAGCCCAGACGCTCACGAATCTTGACGTGCTCGTATTCCAGGTAACCGGCGGCCGGCGGCAAATCATGCGTATTCACGGAGGCCAATGCATACGGACGCCACTGGGAGGGGGCGCGGAACACGCCGTCGCACTGCTCGAACCATTCAACGGCGCAACCGAGAATACCGTGGCTCGACAGGGAATCGGCCACATGGTCCGGCACCACGCCGAGGTCCTCACCTACGACCACGCCGCCGGCGCGAGAGGCCTCGATGGCCAGAACGCCCAGCATGATGTCTGAGTCGTAGTACACGTAAGCGCCATCCATAGCCGAACGGTTCTCGGGAATCCACCACAGGCGGAACAGACCAAGGATGTGATCGATGCGCACCGCACCGGCACGGGCGAACATGCCATGCACCATATTGCGGTAGGCCTCGTAGCCGGTGGTCTCCAGATTGATCGGGCTCAGCGGCGGCTGGCTCCAGTTCTGGCCTTGCTGGTTGAACATGTCCGGCGGTGCGCCGACCGTGGCCCCCTTGGCGAAGCGCTCGGGATTCCACCACACGTCAGCGCCGGAGGGGTGCACGCCGACGGCCATATCGGACATGATGCCGATATGCATGCCGGCGTCCTTGGCTGCCTGTTGGGCGGAGGACAGCTGCTCGGCGGCAATCCATTCCAGCCAGCGGTAGAAGTCCAAAGTGTCCGGGTACTGCTTGCGCAGATTGGCGATTTCCGGGGAGTTGCGATTGAACTTGCGCTCCCAGTTGCTCTCCTCGCCGTTGGGTGCTCCCCACTTGTCGTAGCACAGGCACCACGTGGCATACGCCTCCAAGTCGGAACCACAGTCCGCCTTGAATTGGTCGAATACGCTTTGGCGTTCGGCGGTACGGCCGGCCTTAAAGATAATCCACAGGGCGTGCATCTTGCTGCGCCACATGGCGTCACGGTCGATGAGCTGGGAATCACCGTTCAGCGGTTCGGTGTCGGCATGCAGTCCGTCGACGACATTCTTGTCGCCCTCGCTGAGCGTGGCATATTCGGCGATCGCCTCAGGACGGATGTACGTGAAGTTGATCAGGCGACGGCTTACCGGCAGATACGGCGACGGGGTGAGCGGGGACACCGGCTCGGCGGCATGCACCGGATTAATGAGCACGAAGTCGGCACCGGTCTTCTGCTTGGCGTCCACCAGCATGGTCTTCAGATCCTCGTAATCGCCCACGCCCCAGGAGTTGGAGGAGCGAATCGAGTACAGCTGGGCCATCCAGCCCCACAGACTGCCGCCCTTCATCGGGTCAAGCAGATCGACGCGATCAGGTGCACTGATCAAAGTGGCGTCTTGCACACGGTCGGCGACCTTGACGTGCAGCGTATGGTAACCAATCGGCAGAGCGGCGGGAATGACCACAGCCGCATTCGAAATGAACGTACCATCCAAGTCGTAGGCCTGGGATCCATCTCCAGGACCAACTTCAATGGTGCCTTGATATGGCTCGCCATTCTCCAGCGTGATGCTCGCCGAAGGCACGTCCAGAATACCGGTGTTCACCAGCACCCGGTCCTCGCTACCGGCGATATGCAGCACGGTGGGTGCCACCAATCGGGCGTAACGCTCGTTCAGAATGCGTCGGATGGCGATGAGTTGGGCGCTCTCGCTGGAGGCGTCGATGCCCAGCGCTGCCAGCACCTCGATCAGGACGTCATCGTCTATCTCGTGGTAGTCATGGCTCATGCCCAAATAACTCGTGCCGACACCGACCAACTTGGCCAGTCGAATCAACGGACGGGCCAGACGCTCTTCACTCTCGGTAATCTCACTCATAGCCCCAGTCTAACGCCGTTTGATTGCGCCACACCGTAAGAAAAATGCCATGATTCCGCCAAATTATGTACTTTTTACCCTCACATAGTGAGATGTGAGCGCTCACAATGGTGGACAGGGGGTGATTGCCGGCCAAATTTGCGCGGCAAAACACAGCAATAGTGTGCTTAGCGGCGGCTTTCCACGGCGTGCCGCACCTCGACCGAGGGGTCGTTGGCCAATTTGGCAAGCATCGCTTCGGACGTATTGGGGTTCAGTGCCACGGCACGGCGGACCATCGAAGAAAGCACCGCCGGTGCTCCCTCTTCGGATTCGGTGCCAAGTACGCCCAAGAAATCCAATGTCTCCGCATCCGCAGTGGGGTCCTGCGCACCCTCAAGCCGCATCTTCCAGCTGGTGCGCTTGTTTTTCAACGCCGTATCCCGGACCGCAGGCACCGGGTCCTTGGTCAGACGGCCGACCAGCCAATTCTTGTCATCCCCGTTGGCGGCCACGGCTTGACGCACGGACGGTTCGGGGTCTTCGGAGAGTTTGACCAATACGTTCGGGAACGGCATGGTGTCGGCGAGGAACACACGATCGGCCACCGGGGTGTGCGGGTTGCCGGCCACAGCCTCCAAAAGTGCGGTGGCGCGGGAGAACGCCGCCTGATCGGCACGGTCAGGCAACGGCCGACGGGCGAATTCGGACAGTTCGGCCGGGTCGGTGGAATGGCGCAGACGCTCGTATGTAGCGGTCAGCGGTTCGAAATCCACCGGAGCGGCGGACTCGGCTGCGGACTGCGCGCCTTGGTCCTGCTGCTGGGCGTCCGTGTCGGTTGCAGTCTCGGCCGCGGCCTCGGTTGCGGCCTCGGTGGGCTGGGTCTGCTGGCTGGTGGTGTTCTCGTCGGTCATGATGCCCAGCTTAGTCATACAGGCGTCACGCGAGCGGAACCGGAATGTTGACCATGTCAATCGGAGCCGGCACCACAGCGGCATTGAACGCTTCCCGCACACGCTCCTCGAATCGCGCGCAATCATCCTGCGGCACCACCGCGGTCAACTCGACGTTCACCGCATACGATTCATCCTCCTGACTGCCACCAAGCTGCGCCAGGATCTGCTGGAATCGGGCCAACTGCGGGTATTCGAGGCGAACCCGGTATCGCTTGGCGGTCATGATGCGGGCGGCGCGGGCGGCTTTCATCGCCAATGATGCGGCGGATGAGTACGCGCGGACCAGCCCACCGGAGCCCAGCAGAATACCACCGAAATATCTGGTGACGGCAACCACGCAATCGGTGGTGCCCGACTGCTTGAGTACGTCGAGAATCGGCTTGCCGGCGGTACCGGACGGCTCGCCGTCATCGCTCATGCGTTCGGACAGTCGCCCATCCGCGCCTCCGCACACGGCGGCATACGCCACGTGTCGGGCTTTCGGATGCCGCCCCCGGATCGCAGCCACGAACGCGAGCGCCTCGTCGAGCGTATCGACATGGGCGGCGTCGCCGATAAATTCGGACTTTTTTTCGACGAGCGAATCGTGGGCAGGATCGTCGGGCGTGTTGAGAATCGTCTGCATGAGCGTGTTCCGGTGGTCGACTGGCTGGGTGTTCGATTGAGCGCGAGGCTAGGCAGGGCTATCAGCGTTCGGAGACGACGACGTTATAGTCTTCGCCGGCGAAGTAGGCGGTCAGGCAGGCGATCATCTGGCGGGTGAGCTCCTTGAACGCGCCGTCGGCACGCCAGCCGACGTGCGGGGTCAGGACGATGCCGGGCACATGGCAGATGGCGTCGTCGGCGGTCAGCGGCTCATGGTCGAACACGTCGAGTGCGGCGGGAACATCGCCCTTTTGCAGTCGGGCAAGCAGCGCACCGGATTCGATGACTTCGGAGCGGGCGGTGTTGATGAACAGGGTGCCGGGCTTCACATGCGCAAGGTTCTCGGCGGTGACGATGCCGCGCGTGGCGTTGTTCAGCGGCAGATGGACGGAGATGACGTCGCTGGTTTCGATGAGCTTGTTGAGATCGTCGACCGGAGTGGCACCGGAGCGTTCGAAATGCTCGGGCGGCACATGCGAATTCCATGCGGCGACCTCCATGCCGAAGGCGCGGGCGATGCCGGCCACGGTGGCGCCGATGCCGCCCAGTCCGATGATGCCCATGCGACGGCCGGCGAGTTGCAGTCCATCGCCGCTGGCCCACGCCCAGTTGCCGGCCTTGACGTCCTTATCGAGTTGGCCAACGCGGCGGATGAGCTCGAACAGAAGGGCGAAGGTGTGCTCGGCCACGGCGTGATCGCCATAATGTTCGGCGTTGCAGACGCGGATCTTCAGCTCGCGCGCCTTATCGAGATTGACGTAGCTGGCGACGCCGGTACCGCAGAACACGATGCACTTGACGTGCCCCTGCCCGCTGATGGTGCGCAGCAGATCATCCGAAATGTGGTAGCCGCCCACCAGCAGGGCGTCGGCATCCTTCAGACGCTCGGCTATGGTCGCCTCGTCGGACGTGAATTCCTCGAACATACGCACGCGGGCAACGTCGTGGAGCGCGGGGAACTGGGCCTTGATGGGCTCGATCATCGAGTCAAGCACGGACGGCATCACGACGAGGGGCAGATCGGTGCGTTCGCTTTGGGTTTCGTAAATCTCGGTCATGGGCTCCACATTAGGAGGCCGGCGGGAAAAGCGTCACCTTGCGGCTTCCCCTCCTTGAGACCAAGCCGAGCAACTATTGCTTTGCCGCCTGCTCCTGCGTGATGTTCCATTCCTTGACGACGTTCTGGTCCGCGCCCATCGAATAGATGACATCCCAGATGCGTTGGCGTATCTGAGCGTCGTAGGCTTCGTCCCAACATGTGCCTATGGGATGGTCGCTGGATATCGGGCACCATTGGTAGTTGCCTTGATGCACGTTGGCGGTGGGCACCCAATCGATGCGGTTGACGCGCCACGACCCCTTGACGCCCTTCTTGCCGGCGAACTGGATGCGTGCGGTCACACCCTGATTGTTGACCAAGGTTTCCGGCGTGTTCGCCGACTCGGTGACGGCGTTGCCCAGACCGTAGATAATCCACGTGCCGTTATAGTTCTCGATGGGCTGCGCACAATGGCAACCGGCACCGTAAATAACGTCGAAGGCACCAGTGTCGGCAAGCTCATGGGCTTCCGAAATCTGCCAGGAATCGGCGTAATCAAGGTATTCCTGCACCGAGTGCATGGCGATGGCCACCACATCGGCACCTTGCTCGCGGGCCTTGTTGGCCTTGTCTACCGCGCGCTGGATGTCGCTGTCGTGATTCGGGTCGCCGTCTTCGCGCAGACGATCCACCTGCCAGTCCTCGTCGGCGGTCATGCCGTTGAGGGAGACCGTGCCGGTGACCAGACCCAGCTTGCCGCCGCCGGTCGGGGAATCGATGACCAACGGTTTGGTGGAGTCGGCTTCGGTTTTGTACGAGCCGGTCTGGGCGATGCCATTGGCCTCAAGCGTGCCCCACAGACGGGCGATGCCATCCGCCCCCTGATCCCAGGAATGGTTGGTGGCGTGTGTGCAGGCGTTGTATCCCACGTTGCGGGCGGCATCCGCCACTTCCGGCGGAATGTTGAAGATCGGGTACGCGGCATATGGGCCGCCGCGCTGGGCGATCGGGGTTTCGAATTCGCACACGGCGATGTCCGAAGCCTGAATGTACTGCTTCATCGGCGCGAACAGCGGGTCGAAGTTGAAGGCGGTGCCATCCGTGGCGTTGGGGTTCGGGCCTTGGAAATGGCTCCACAATCCCTCATGGAACAACAAATCGCCGTTGACCAGCATGGCGATGCAGTCCGTATCCGGGCAATCCGGTGAATTGCCGTGATGTTTGGTCACCGGTTTGGGCGTGTTCTTCGCTTTATTCAACGCGACGTCCGACACTCCGGCGTGTGCGGGGCCATTGCCGTCCGTGCGATGGGTTGCGAACCATGCGCCGATGCCCAGCGCAACGGCGAGCACGATCACGAACACGATAATCAGCGCCGCACGGTTGGTTCGTGTCGAGTTGGAGCGATGTTGCCCCTGCCCAGCGATATGGCTCATCTTTGCCCGCCCTTCGGAACTCTTCTTCTCTCTAGGGTACCGCCCATCTCGGTCAAGTACTGCGGGGAGGGAGGCGATGAGCAAGCGATTGGACAAGCAATATATAAACCGGTTAATCTTCAATCACCATTCACGAACACCACGCAAAAGTCTCACTTAGTGGACATTTTTCTTTCGTCGCTCGGACTTTTCCCGACGTGCCGCACTCGTTCGCCCACTAAAATGGCGGTTTGGAGGCGGACGGACAATGGCGTACCTCCGAATCCGCTTACCACAAGCGGAGACCGCCCGTCCTCGGTTATTTCAGGAGTTACTTAACCCGGAGTTTCCGGAAAACAAAAAAGTTCCGAGCTTTCACCCGGAACCTTAATCGGCGGAGTCAGAGGGATTCGAACCCTCGAGCCGTTTACACGACTAACACCTTAGCAGGGTGCCCCTATCGGCCACTCAGGCATGACTCCACGTTACGCAATAATGCGCAACAGCAAATTACTGTACCACGTCCTGCGGATACGGCGTGCCGAACGACACATTATTGAACGTCCGCGGGTGCGGCGTCGCCGGAGAACGTAACGATAACCGCGCAAATCACCAACGCCACACCGACGATTTCACCAACGCTGGGAATCTCGCCGAACACCAGTCCCACGGCCACCGCCATGGCGGGATTGATGGATTGCATTACCGAAAATGCGCCGGATGTGGTGCGTCGCAGCGTGATCTGCTCCACCACATAGGGAATGAACGAGGCCATCAGGGAAATCACAAACAGCAGAGCCAGCAGCTTCAGCGAGCCGCCGGGCTCAAGCGCCCACGTGGCATCGGCCTTGGGGTGAACCACATGAGCCACAGCCGGCACGCCAAGGGACAGGGACTGGACCAGCCAGCCGATGGTCACGGCGATGCACAGATTATCCAGCGAATTGCCGCCAGCCGCCACGCGCCGGCCGGTGATGATATACATGCCCCACATCGACCCGCCGATCAAAATCGCAATCAGACCATACAAAAACGTGCCATTGCCGGACGGATTGGCCAATGATATGCCAGCTAACAGCACCACACCGACCGCCGCGATACCGATACCGACCCGCTCGCGCCAGCTTTTGCCGGTAATCACCGCCACCGAAAGCGGTCCCAAAAATTCGATAGACACGGCAATGCCCATATCCATATTGCTGATGGCCACATAAAACAGGGTATTCATCAGCACCAGCGAGCAGCCGAGCAGTACGACCAGCCCCCAGCTGCGGGCGTCGCGGTGAAACAGTTGCGCTCGCTTCGCCTTGTTCCAGGGCCTGCGCCACAGCAGCAACAGCACCGCCATGAATCCCACGCGATACCACACCGAGTACAGCGGATCGAGCTGGGTGAACGCAAGTTTGGCGACGGCCGTAGCCAAATAAATCACCAGTGCCTCACCAATCACGATAAGAACCACGGGAACACGGTTGAGGATACCGACCACTGCCTTCTTCATGAGGTTTACGCTACTCGGAGAGCCGGGACAGCGCGCATTGACTTGGAAGGCGTTACGGACAGTGACGCAATGTGGACGATTCCGTGGAATCGCACCCACCATGCGAAACAGCCGCACAGTGCGTAAACCCTTGGAATTCCGGCGATATTCGGCATTATGACAATGAGCGCCGCGTCATGCGCGCCACATAGTGAGCATGACCTCGTTCGGCATTCCTACAATGGTGGCATGAGCACCGCACCGAGACTTGAGGCCGCCAAACGCGATTGGGGCCACGACGAGACCGGATGCACCGTGCTGCATATCGACATGGATGCCTTCTATGCCTCATTGGAGGTGGCGCGCAACCCCGGGCTCAAAGGCAAGCCGGTAATCATCGGCACCGGGCCGCGCGCGGTGGTGTCCGCCGCGAGCTACGAAGCCCGGAAATACGGCATCAATTCGGCGATGCCGGCCGCGCGCGCCCATCGGTTGTGCCCGAACGGCATTTTTCTGCCAGTGGATATGGCGTATTACCGCATGATGTCGCACCGAATCATGCATGAGGTGTTTTTGACCGTCACCGACCGGTTCGAGCAGGTTTCGGTGGACGAGGGCTATATGGATGTGTCCGCCGCACTGCTGGAGTGGGGGCGGCCGAGCGCGATCGGCGCGTGGATTCGCGCTCAGGTGGCCGAGCGCTTCCACGTGACGTGTTCAGTGGGTATCGCCTGTAACAAACTGGTGTCCAAAATGGCCTCGACCAATGCCAAGCCGGACGGCATGCTGCTGATTCCCGCGGCCCGCTCGGCCGAATTCGTGCAGATGATGCCATTGCGTGGTATTCCGGGAATCGGGCCGTCTTTGGAGAAGCGGCTTAATGCTTGGGGCGTGCATTCGGTGGCTGAATTGGCTCAGCTGGATGAGGCTGCATTGACTCGTGCCACTGGCTCCCCGGCTGCGGCACGTGGATTATGGGCGGCCTCGCACGGGTTGGATTCCCGCGAAATTACCACGGTACGCGAGGAGAAATCCATTGGGTCCGAGGAAACCTTGGCCGAGGATACACGCGATATGCGCGTGGTGTGTGGGCTACTGCGTTCGGCCTGCGACGAAGTAACCAGCACGCTGCGGCGCAAGGGGCTGGTGGCGCGCACGCTGACGGTGAAGTTGCGGTTCGCCGACCTGAGCTATCAGACCCGGTCTTTTACGATGGAGCGGCCGACCGATACGGCCGGCGTGCTGTACCCGGAATGCGTGCGGCAGCTGAAAGTCATGCTGGGGCTACCGGCCTCGGCGGAGTCTGCCACTCCCCTGCCCAAAACTATTCGCTTGGCCGGTATGAGCACGTCTTCGCTCAGTAAGGCGGCGGCTACGGCCGTGCAGCCTTCACTGGATGACATGCTCGAAGAGGCCGACAATGCCCGCGGCCAGACCTCACAGGCGCGTTTGCATGATGCCGAGGCCGCACTGGACGCTGTGCGCCGCAAATTCGGCAACAAGGCCGCCCAGTTTGGGGCGTGAACGGCTCAACGCCACTTACGATCTCATTACGCCGTGAGACGTTCGCAGGCGGAACGGATGGCCTCGTCGGTGGCGGTGGCGGAGAAACGCAGGTAGGCGGGAGCGCCGTAGAATTCGCCGGGGCTGGGGATGATGCCGATCTTGGCGAGCTCGGCCATATCGGCCCAGCAGTCGCCGGACTTGGCCTTGACCCATACGTACAGCGCGCCGGAGGGCATTTGTGCCGAATAGCCATATGCCTTCAGTGCGTCAACCAGCGCGGATAGGCGGCGACGGTAACGCCTCCATTGCTCGTGCACAGCGGCTGTGTCCTTCAGGCCTGCGGCCATGGCGGCCTGCACTGGGCCAGGGATAATCTGGCCGATCTGCTTGCGGTATTCGGCCATTTCCTTGACCAGCCGGTAATCGCCGGCAATTAGAGCCGTACGGTAGCCGGCCATGTTGGACTGCTTGGACAGCGAGTAGAGCACCAGGATGCCAGCTGCCGAACCTTCACACACATGTGGATTCAGGGCACATGGCGTGGCGGAGAGACTGAATGCGGCATCGGAGGCGGGCTCGTTGGATTCGGCCACCGGTGCGGCAGGCACAGACGCAGCAGATGCAGACGCGGCAGGCGCAGAGGACGCGGCTGTATTGCGGCGCACCGAACGCCAGTCCATTAACGCATAGCATTCGTCGGAGAGCACCACGGCACCGATGCGACGGGCAGCAGCCACGATGTCGGTCAGCCAGTCAGCGGAGATGACCTCGCCGGAGGGATTACACGGCGAGTTGATCCAGATGGCCTTGACGTTCGGAATATTCACCCAGGAATCGACGTCGGTCACATCATCGACTTTGACCACGGTGGCGCCGGCAAGTTGGGTACCGATTTCGTAAGTCGGGTAGGAGACAGCCGGTTGGACGACCACATCGCCTTCGCCAAGGTGCAGCAGGCTGGCCATCAGCGCCACGGCCTCCTTGGAACCCACGGTGGGTACGGCGGCAGCGTTGATGGATTTCAGATCCACCCCGCGCAGTTCGCGGAACCATGTATCGATAGCGGCCTTAAGGTCGGCGGTGCCGGCGGTGACCGGGTATCCATGGGCGTTGGGGGCGTCTGCGCCGGCAACCAGCGCCTGCTGGACACTGCTCGGCACCGGGTCCACAGGCGAGCCTACGGACAGGTCGATCATGCCACCCGGCACGGTTTTGGCGGTGGCTTTGAAGCCGGCGATACGAGACCAGTCGTATGGCGACGAATATGCGTGGAAGCCCATGAGAACCCCTTTCTTGGACGGTATGTTCCTAAGATACGACGAACCCTCGGCCGTGATAGACCGAGGGTTCAATCCGAACTATGCGCTGTGTGCAGCGCTTATCCGCAAATCAGCTTACTGGTTCTGCGGCGGCAGCGCGGCGACCTGTTCCGGGTCTTTGCCGATTGGACCATTGGCGGAAGCGCCGCCCAAATCGCCGACTTCAGCGAAGAAGTTGACAGCGGCATCCTTGTACCAAGCCCACTCGTCCGGCAGATCATCCTCATAGAAGATGGCCTCGGTGGGACACACCGGTTCGCATGCACCGCAGTCGACGCACTCGTTGGGGTTGATGTACAGCGAGCGGGAACCCTCGTAAATGCAGTCGACGGGGCACTCGTCCACGCAAGCCTTGTCCTTGACATCCACGCAAGGCTGAGCGATTACATATGGCATGGAATCCTCCTTAACAAATACTGATACAAGGGTACGCGCCTGTTGGGACGCTCCTCGCTCTCAGCCGTTAACGGCCTTATCGGTTTCGGCGGACAGCGTTTCGGTCAGGTCGCCCTTGCCGAGGCGCGCATGCCAGTAGCCGTAGCCGCTCGACATCGGCTCGCTGTATAAGCGGAGGGCGAAGCCGACCACGAGCCACACCACGAAACGAATCCAGGTGAGCACGGACAGGTTGAGCATCAACCAGAAGTTGGCCACGGCGATGAGGATCGGAATCCACGGGCTGCCGGGCATCTTGAAGGCGCGCGGCAGGTCGGGGCGCTTCTTGCGCATAATCGGGATGGAGATGGCCACCAGCGTGAAGGCGGACAGGGTGCCGATGTTGACCATGTCGGAGAGCACGCCGATGTCGAAGAAGGCGGCCACGAGCGCCACCACCGCGCCGACGACGATCTGCAGAGCGGCCGGGGTGCCATGCTTGCCGGTCTTGGACAGGCCGCGCGGCAGCAGACCATCGCGGCTCATGGCGAAGACGATACGGGTCAGGCCGAGCAACAGCACCATAACCACGGTGGCCAGGCCCAGCACGATGCCGAAGCTGATGATCTTGGCGGCCCAGTCGGCGCCCACCAGTTCGAAGGCGGTGGCCAGCGAGGGGCTGTCTTGCTTGGCGAGATCGGCATAGGAGACCATGCCGGTGGTCACCACGGCCACGAGCATGTACATGACAATGATGAGCAGCATGCCCACGCCGATGCCGAGCGGCACGTTCTTGTGCGGGTTCTTGGTCTCCTCAGAGGCGGTGGCCACCACGTCGAATCCGATGAACGCGAAGAACACGAGCGCCGCGCCCGAGAGGATGCCAGGAACGCCGTACACGGATGGGGTCATGCCGGTGGCGAACTGCCACAACGGCTGGGTCATCACGCCGGTGACGGCGGAGGAGCCTTCCACGGTGGAGGCCGGCTGGCTCGGCGGAATGAACGGGGTGAAGTTGGAGGCCTTGACGTAGAAGAAGCCGACGATCACCACAAAGAACACGATGGCGATCTTGAGCACGGTCATAGCACCGTCCACGCGGGCGCCGATCTTGGTGCCGAATACGAGCAGCGTGGTAAAGAACGCCACGATGATAATCGGGGCGATATCGATGTGGAAGGAGCCGAACGTCAGGTTGGTGTTGGCGTTCCAGCCCATCAGGCGCATGAAATCGTTGAGGTATACGCCCCAATATTTGGAAATCACGGAGCCGGCCATCAGCATTTCCAGGATCAGATCCCAGCCGATGATCCAGGCCATGATCTCGCCGACCGTGGTGTAGGTGAAGGTGTAGGCGGAGCCGGCCACCGGAATCATCGAAGCGAATTCGGCGTAGCACATCACGGCTGCGCCGCACACGATGCCGGCGATCAGGAAGCTGATGATCACGGCCGGGCCGGCGTGGAAGGCGGCGGCCTGCGCGCCCACCGAGAAGATGCCGGCGCCCACGGCTACGGCCACACCCATGATTGACAGATCCCACCAAGTCAGGTTGCGCTTGAGCTTGCGGCCCTCTTCACCGGTTTCGGCAATGGTCTGTTCGACGGATTTTGTACGGAACAGTTGCATAGTGCTCTTCTTTTTTCTCTGTTGTTTGCGCACCGAATGCGCACAATACCGACAATCGAGTATAGAAGAGCCCGCGTGTCTTGTCTATTAATAAGACTCAGAGTCCGCAATATATGGGATTAATAACCCACTCCATCAATCAATAGCGCGATTACAGCACACCGACGCAGACCGGTTCGGGCACCAAGTCCACTCCGAACGCGCTCTTGACTGCCTGCTGAACCGCACGCGCCAAAGCTGCGATATCGGCCGCGCTCGCTCCCCCACGATTGGTCAAGGCCAGCGTGTGCTGCGTGGATAGACTGGCCGGCGCGTCCGCATCGACCTTATATCCCTTATGGCAGCCGGCATGGTCGATGAGCCAGGCGGCGGACGTCTTGGTGCCGGGAGTGCCGTCAGGCAGAGTCGCGTCGAACTTCGGCGCATCTTCGGGCAGGGCCGCCGCTTGGTCGGCGGTCAGAATCGGATTCATAAAGAACGAGCCGCAGCTGTGGCGATTGTAGTCGGGAGCAGGCAGACCGTCATCGCCAACGGGAATGCCGGCGGCCTCATTGAGGGAGGCCAGACGCTCCAGATCGGTCAGGATATTGGCCTCGCGCTTGGCGGTGGCCATGTCAGGCAAGGCGTAGCGAGTAGGGTCCTCGAGCATGCCCTTGGCGGCACGTACTGCGAGCACGGCTTTGCGGATGTCGGCGGTGGCCATACGGTCGCCCACTTCGACGCCAAGCGCTTTGGCAAGCTGTCCGTAACCTACCGTGCCTTCGGCCGAGTGGGTCAGGGCAAAGGTGACGGAAAGCACCACGTAACGTGGCGTCGGGAAGAATCGGCCGGCCGGCCGGCCGGGGCCGGCGTACATGCTGGTCTTCAGTGCGGAGTATCGATAGCCGAATCGAAGATCGGCGGGTGTGAGGTCGCGCGTTGTTTTGGTGTCTCGATCCCAGACTTCCACCGATTCGACCGAAGTGGCGACTTCCTGCCCGTAGGCACCGATGTTCTGCACCACGGAAGCGCCGACTGTGCCGGGAATGCCGGACAGTCCCTCGACGCCCTCGAGCCCGAGCTCTACGGTGAAGGCCACGAAATCATCCCAATTGGCACCGGCCTCGGCATTGACATGCACGGTGCGATCCTCGCCCTCTACCGGTGCAGCCTCGTCCGGCACAGTGATGAGGCGTCGGGCGTCTCGAACCACCACGCCGTCAAAAGGCTTATCGGAAACAAGCAGGTTGGAGCCGCCACCGACGACGACCAAGGGCAGGCCTTTGGAATCGGCTTCCTCCACGGCTTCGATGAGTCCCACGCGCGTGGTCGGCTCGATGAAATGGGCGATGGGGCCGCCCACGCCCATGGTGGTGATGTCTGCAAAGCTTGTCATGGCTTACTATCTTAGTGGCGCAGGTGCGATATCGAGGCAATCATCGGCTGAAACGGCAGAACGCCCGCGTCTGAACGAAGGTGGCGCGGGATTTCTGCCGTTTTGGCGGCCCGAAACGACAGAACGCCCGCGAGGGGTTCGTTCAGACGCGGGATTTCTGCCGTTTCTCACGCGATGCGGATACTGATTCCGCACCCTGCCACTCGCCTCCGGAGGCAATACGCAAAAACCCGGCCGAATGGGCCGGGTTTTGTAAAGCTGTGATACTTGCGATCAACGAGTCTCGCGGTGCACGGTCTGCTTGCCGCAGCGCGGGCAGAACTTCTTGAGCTCAAGACGGTCGGGCGTGTTACGACGGTTCTTAGTCGTAATGTAGTTACGCTCCTTGCACTCGGTGCAGGCCAGCGTGATGCCCGGACGGATGTCGGCGCTCTTAGCCATTGTCATTCACCTCTGTGTTCTTAGGTATAGTGCGCGCCCACCGGTTAGCGGGCGCGATTTGTAGCGAGGAAGAGGCTCGAACTCTTGACCTTACGATTATGAGTCGTACGCTCTAGCCAGCTGAGCTACCCCGCCAGAGAGCCCCGAGTGAGAATTGGACTCACGACCTCTTCCTTACCAAGGAAGTGCTCTACCACTGAGCTATCGGGGCGTGGCGGATAGTGGATTCGAACCACTGAAGCACGAAGCGGCTGATTTACAGTCAGCTCCCTTTGACCGCTTGGGAAATCCGCCAGTCTGTTTCCCGCCGCGGTGTTTGACCTCAACAGGCAACTTGGCTATATAACCACAGATTTTCCAGGTATGCAAATCGACCCCTACGCGAACCTTGTTTTACCGCGGAATTCTGCGGTTTTATCGGCGTGTCTCACAGCGTGTTTTCAGGGCCCGCTTCGGCCCTGCAAACAGCCCCGACCAAGGCTGCACCCCGCACTTCTACCAATCATTTTTCTTATATGGTGTTCCAGAACCTTGCAATGGCGCGGTTTTCGAGTGGCGTCGCCTGCTTGCGGCGGCACAGCGCATGCCGGCATGCTGGGCGCATGGCTTCTAATCTTGTACATCACGGACAATCATTCGACGACCAGCCGCTCGGATTCGGCACGCTGGCCATTCACCTCGGCAACGGGGTCGACGCCGGAACCGGCGCGATCCGTCGCCCCATCACGCTGGCGAACACCTACGCGCTGCCCTACGACGCCTCGGCCTTGGCGATTGCCAAGCATCTCGAATCGCTGGATGTGGTGCGTTTCGTGGCGTACCCCGGTCTGGAATCGCACCTGCACCACGAGGTGGCGGCCAGCCAGCTGGCCCGCCCGGACTCCGGGTTCGGCGGCGTGCTGTCGTTCGGCCTCGACACCGACCACGACGGGCACAACCGATTCGTTTCCAAGCTCAATGTGATTACGTCTGCCGTCTCGCTCGGCCATGACCAATCGCTGATCGTGTTCCTCGGTGAGGATGACGAGCGCCAGTACCTGTACCCGCCTGAGTTCCACCGCGGCTTCTTCCGTCTGGCCGTGGGTCTGGAGGATACGGACGATTTGATTCGCGACATCGATCACGCGCTGGTGGAGGCCGGATTCGAGGTGTGAGACCGCACCGCGCGCATGATTTCGGCCTCTTCCGCCCTGCTGCCGCCGTCAGTGAGTCACAAGATGGCTCGGTGACGACGATGGCAGGGCTTTTTACGTCGGCACAGGGACAATACCTGGCGGTCTGCCGACGATGACGGCACTTATCGTCGGCAGACCGCCAGTTTTTGGACCGTCGCCGACACAAAACGCCGATTTGCCGTCGGCAATGGTCCAAAAACTGGCCCTATAACGACGCCAACGCGGCTCAGCATCGGCGCATCGCCATTCCGTGGCCCACTGCCGACGCTGGCCTCATGCCACGGCACTCAGCGTCGGTAGAGAGACAACCATTGGCACAGCGACGACACCACGAACCTGCGACACGGAAAAAAACAACATACCGTCGACCTACTGCCGTCTTGTGCAAAATGTCTTAAGCCGCTCGGCCAAGTCGCCAACTGAGCCTCTTCCATAGGGACCCCAATCCGTTACCCAGTGTAGATGCGGTGCAACGCCGAACTCAACTACGTTGCGCGCATGCACCTTTATGCATAGCAGGCATGGCTGGGCGTTTGGTGGGAGCAGCTTTCGGCTCCCCTCTCTGAGGGGGAGCCCCTTTCCGCCTAGCAAGAGAAAACCCCGACTATCCGCGGGAACAGTCGGGGTTGTTGAAGTTCGCTAGGCGACTAATCAGCCGAGGATGGCGAGAATGTCGCGGGCGCCGACGATGAGGTAGTCCTCACCCTCGTAGTGGACTTCGGTGCCGCCGTACTTGGAGTACAGCACCTTGTCGCCGACCTTGACATCCATCGGGATGCGCTCGCCCTTGTCGTCACGACGGCCCGGGCCAACGGCCAGGACTTCACCCTGCTGAGGCTTCTCCTTGGCATTGTCCGGAATGTACAGACCGGAAGCGGTCTGGGTCTGGGCCTCGGCCTGCTTGACGATGATCTTGTCTTCCAACGGTGTGAGCTTAATCGACACTGTGGGTCACCTCGTATCTACTTGTAGTTCGATAATGCCGCGCCAGAACGCCTCAAGAGGCTGACGATCACTTGCGTTGTCCCTTTGCGCTAGGACACATCGTAGCGCGATTATTAGCACTCTGCCAACTCGAGTGCTAACGCTGTGAGAGAAAATCGTCGAATCGCAACGCTCAGTTGCCGCGGCGGGCAAGAATGGAGTCCAGGCCTGCGCCCAACGAATCGGTGGTCGCCGCTGGCGCTTCGACGTCGGCACGCTCCTCGGATTCGTGGAATGCGGCTCGCTGGGCGGCGTTTGCAGCCTCGTCATCGGCGTCCGTATCGGCATCATCGCGCTGCTCCGGCTCAGTGTCTACAGCGTTTCCGGCGCTGACAGCCTTGGCGTCGTCCGCGGCCTTGACGGCTCGGGCCTCGTCAATCAACTTTTCCGCCACTGCGGGTTCGACAGGTTCCGCCTTGGACACCTGACGGGTCGACTTGATCTCCAAGCTTTCCGGAGCGTTGTCGGCGTTATGTTCCCCGCCCAAAGTGAAGGAGATGAGATCCTGCGAGGTGGACATATCGAAGACGTCCAGTGCTCGGGCAGGGCGTACGCTGACCAGTTCCGACGTGGCATCGGCAGCGGCAGCGGCATCGTCGCGCTCATCGCGCTCGTCACGCACCGTAAGCGATGGTTCAACTCGAGGGGCGACGGACTTGTCCGACTCAATCGACTTGTCTGTGCGAACGGAGGCATCAGGTGTGGCGGAAGATTCGCTGGTTTCGGCAGCGGACTTACGGTCGGCGGATTCATCGACCATAGCAGACGGCTCGGCGGCAGGCTTATCGGCGGCGGACTGTGCAATATCAGACTTCTCAGACTGTTTGGCGTGCTCTTCCGCGGCCTGATATGCGGCGGCGGACTGACGCAACGCCTTGGCCTTGGCCTGCTCAATCTCGGCATCGCGTAACGCGCGGCGAATCTGCCGCTGTTCCATGACCTCGGTGGCAGCATCCTCAATCTGCTCGGCAGGCTTCTCGGCAGGGGGGGGGACGGGCGCCAACCGGGTGGGCCCGTCGGGCAACCGGTTCGGCCTTGTTCACACGCTTGCTGTCCTTGGACTCGGCAGACGGTTTCTTGGACCAGCCCGTACCGCTATGAGCCCGCTCGTAGCGGACCACCTTGCGCTCCCATTGCCGGGCCTGGCGTGAGGCATTGGCTCCCAGCACCAGCACCAGCAGCAACAGCACGAACGGAATAAGAGCAAGCAGCGGACTGAAATGCAGGGGGAACGATACGGCAAACACCAACACGGTTATGGCAAGCAGGCATACGGCGAGAATCTGCCGGCGGCGGATGGCCGCGCGGCGCAGTTCCCGCACATGGGCGATGTGCTCAGATGTCAGCCTCGCTGACGGTGTTGATGCTGGCATTGCTGCCCCTTTCGCCTTATGCGGCTTGATGTCTCCGAATCGTCTGCCGTTCTCTGCATCAACGATATGCAGGGAAGGCGAATAACGATCCTGCCGGTGCTCGTCCACACGTTTCATGCCGTTGGCCGTACGTACGGGCAGCCATACAACGATAATAATCGCCACAATCACCAGCACGACGACAGTGCTCAGTGACTCATAACCCATAGAGTCAAGGATAGGAGACGTGCCGACGAACTGGGGCTTTCCGTCCGGGCGTGTCGGAGCGGAATTCTTCCGGTCGACGCTTATCTGGAACCGGCGGCGGCGAGTCTAGCGGCGAACCCTTGCCCCATATCTTCAGCCAACAGCGCAAACGTTACGTGGTCACGCCACTGGCCATTGACATACATATACCGCTCGCGCAGTCCCTCATGATGGGCTCCGACCTTACGCACCACAGCCAAAGAACGCGCATTATCCGGCAGAATG
>OBYB01000720.1_pt1 | contig 19454 bp, 10 predicted proteins | sample 1538181 | NCBI WGS metagenome assembly OBYB01 (sample SAMEA2580157, study PRJEB22360) | human gut metagenome | biome: human gut; feature: human-associated habitat; material: faeces | place: Denmark | collected 2008/2010 | reverse complement strand
CGTTGACCAGGAAGTTGCCCTGGGGCTGTCCGTTGGGGTACATGGGAATGAAGGGATAGACGGTGTCCATGGCGCCGATATTGAAAGTGTTGTTCATGGTAATGAAATGATGTTTGTTCAATGGTTGCGACTACCATGAATCAAAAACCAGCAACGTAAACACGTCGGGAACGTTATGATATTTGGTGAGTTTTTGAGGCGGATGGCAACGTGGGAAAAGGGAGGGGATTCTTCTCCGGTGGCACGTATTTCTTTGCCATATTTTCAAAATTTACCCATTGCCAGCTTAAAAGGCAGCGTGCTAGCGTCCATCAATGAATTCGTTCAACATCTAACTCCATTATTTCATGAGCACCACATTGAAAAAGATCTATGTCAACGGGTTCCCCAGTCTCTACGGGGGCGCGGGAACCGAACTCCACCACCAGATTCTGGTCTGGCTCCACATGGGTATTGACGTGCATATCATCCCCACCAACGGCGGATTTGAAAATGAAGCCCTTTATTTGGAAATGATCCGTCTGGGCGTCCATATCCACGCTCCCAATGACTGGACAGTCCTGCAGGAAGGGGATGCCATCATCGGATTTTGCAACGGAGAATTTCTGGAAAACATGCCCGCCATTCGCCAGCGCACCAAACGCACCATCTTTGTCAACTGCATGACCTGGCTTTTCAACAAGGAAAAGGAACTCATGAAGCAGGGGCTCATTGCCATGTTCCTTTACCAGAACGAGGAAGTCAGGCAGAAGAACATGCCCCTGCTCAAGCGCTGCAACGACGACCCTACCATTGCTTTCATGACGTTCAAGCCTTACTTCCACAACGAATCCTTCCCTTTCATTGAGGAGAGGACGCAGGAATACTTCGGCTGCGGGCGCATCTCGCGCCAGGACGCGGACAAATTTGCGGCCAATACGCTCCATATTTATGAATATTTCGTGGCGCCTGTCTTCAAGCGTGGCCTTTTTCTGGGGTTTGACCAGAGGAGCCGGGAGAAAATCGGAGAGCCTTACAGTTGGATACGCACGGCCCGCGACCAGAGGGAGGTGAGCCAGCAGGACTTTTACAAGCACTGCCAAATCGTGCTCCAGCCGACGGACACGACGGAGAACTGGCCGCGTGTCGGTTTTGAATCCATGGCAAGCGGAAGCGTGCTTGTGGTGGACAACCGTGGAGGCTGGAGGCAGATGGTGGAGCATGGCAAGACCGGATGGCTGTGCGACCATGAAAGGGATTTTATCTACTACGCCAGCAAGATGGCCTACGAGCCCAACCTGAGGTCCGACATGGCCCACGCGGCGCGGGAGCGTGGACTGGAGCTTGGAGGGCTGGGAGCGTCTGTAGCCAGCTGGGAGGAAGTCTTTGACGCGGTGGAAAAACTGCCGGCTTAGAAATGGGAGGAAAAACCATGAAAAAGAAAACAAATATTGTCGTAGGCATTTGTTCATGCCATGGAACGGGAGATAAACGGAAAGCGGTAAGGTCTACCTGGCTGGCCCATCCCGCGCAGAACGTTGAATGCATGTTCTTTGTAGGAGGAAACCGGGTTCCGGAGGGGGAAGAAGAAGATACGGTGGGGCTTGATGCGCCCGATGGCTACAATGAGCTCCCCGCAAAAGTGAAATCCTTCTTTCGTTACGCGCTGGAGAATTACGAATTTGAATGGCTCTTTAAATGTGATGACGATACGTATTTGGAATTGAGCCGGTTGACCTCCTTGATAGATGAAGATTATGATCTGATTGGGGATGCGATGGTTGCGCTTCGCAATTCACCGAGCGGAGGGGCGGGCTACCTGCTGAAGCGCAGCATGGTGGAAAAGCTGGTGAATGCGCCGGGTTTTGCGGAATGCGGGGCAGAGGATGTGATCGTAGGTGAACTGGCAGGCAGGCTCGGAGGCCGCTTGAAATCCACGAAACGGCTTTACATGTCCAATGTTTATTACCCGGAACGGGATAATGACATGGTAACGGCCCACTGGTGTTCTCCCGACATCATGCAGGCCCTGTATTCGTTTAATTACAAAATTCCCTCCGCTGTGTGCGATGTTGTTCATCTTCATTGGAAAGGGGAAATGCTGTTTTATTCCAACGGGGCGTTCAGGAGGCGGGATACTTCCTGCTATGGCTGGTGGAGCATTGGCTCCAAGGGTGAACTGAAGCTGAAATGGCAGATGTGGCCTATGGAGCAGCTCCTTTTGGAGGGAGAACGGTTTATCGGGTCTGAAACGGAGATATTCCAGCGGTCGGACATGCCGTCCCTGGCCCGGTTATGGGCTGAACGCCGTCTTTCTTTCGGCAACGTGGAAATCATGGACCAATCTCCTCTGCTGTATATCCATTTGGGGTGCGGCACCCGGAGGTTGAATGGCTGGTTGAATCTGGACGCTCCCAATTATGATATTACCAGGCCACTCCCGTGGAAGGACGATTCCGTAGACGCTTTTTATCTGGAGCATGTCATTGGAACAGTAACGTCTGCAGAGGCCTGCCGATTTTTCACGGAAGCCTTCCGTGCTCTAAAACCCGGAGGAATCTTACGATTAAGTTTCCGGGACGTGCGCCTGATGCGCGGGGTGATGACGCCTGCGTTCAGGCAATACATGAAGAAACAGGGGAAAGGAAATCACACTCCGGAGAATGATTTGTGTGCATTTATGGAAGTCTACAAGCAACAATCCCTGTGGTCTGCCGATTTCCTGAGTTATGTTTTGGAAGAGCTGGGGTTCCAGGTTTCCCAGCATGCTCCGGGTAATTCCCGCCATTTGCACCTTCAGTGTCTTGAAAGGCGATCCGACAGGGATGAACATCCTTTTGACCTGCTGGGCACGGTTTGCCTGGATGCCCGGAAACCGCAGAAGACTGTTACCGGTAAATTTTTATCCTTGCGTCCCGCTTCTGTTCCGGCATCTCCCGGTTACGTCACGACGCAGTTTATGCCCGGCTCGCGTACGTGCAATCATCTGTTCCAGATAGCTGCTGCCTATGCGCATGCTCTCCGGCTGGGTGTGGGATGCCGTATTCCCTGGAGATACAGTTCCGAGACCTGGGAGCTGATGACTTATCTGGGTGAGGCCTGTTCGCTGTGCCCGGACGGCGGATATAACGATCCCGTGACATACAGGGAGCCCGGATTTTCCTACCATCCCATTCCTGAAACGGTTCGCTACGGCGCCTTGAGAGGGTATTTCCAGAGTGAGCGGTATTTCAAGGATGTTGCGGAAGAAATCCGTTCCCTGTTTGCTCCTCTTATTGCTCCCGTCCAGGAGGGCGTGGCCGGCGTTCATATAAGGATGGGGGACTATCTTGACCGTACAGACATGTACCATACGCCGGATGTTCCCTTTCTTAATGAAGCTTTACGGAGGCTTTCCGGCAACATCAGTAAGCTGGTCGTCTTTTCCGATTCTCCGGAATTGGCCCGGAAATTGATGGAGGGCGTTCCGGAAGCAACGCGTTTTGAAATAGTCATGGATGAGCATGAGACGCTGGACGCCCTCCGGGAATTGACGTCCATGCAGGAACTCGTCCTTTCCTGTTCCTCCTTTTCCTGGTGGGGGGCATGGCTTGGAGACCAGCAGAGGGTTTTTATTCAAAAACAGTGGTTTACCGGAAAGATTGAGGACGAGCAGGACATTTTCTGCCCGCAATGGATTAAACTTTAACAGGTACATTTTATGAAATGTGTTTTGATTGTGTCTCCTGGGGAAAAGTCGGAGGGAGCTTCGGAATTGCACCGGATGGGTTACGAGCTGGAGCTCTATCCCTCTACCGCGGATCTTTCCCCCCTCAGGGATGCGCGGGAAGAGGAAAGTGCATCCTACCTGGGACGGTCCCCGGCGTCTGCGGAACGTTCGCACGTCCGTTCTCTGAGGGCATCTTTCATACGTCTTCTGGAGGACAGAAATTATGCTGGGAGTGACCTGATTATTTTCGGAGAAAGCGATGCCGTGCCGATGGTGGCTTCTTCCCGCTTGGAAACGGCTCTCAGGAAGGAAATGAAGGAGCATCCGGAGACGGATATTTTCCGGCTGTTCCATCATGCAGTATGGTCTCCGCAAGGGGCTCCGGGGGAATCTGATGAAATCTTGTTTGAAGATTTCAAAACGGGAAAGACGGATGCCAATACCTCCTACGTATGGGGAACGCATGCTCTCGTCATCCCTGCTGCCCGACGCCCCAGGGTGGCCCGGGTTTTTGCCGATTACCGGTTGCCGACTGATATTGCCCTGGAGGCTGCCAACAGCCATGGAGACCTCAAGATCCGTGTGGCCCGCCACAATCTGTTTTACCAGCACGAACGGACTAAGCAGAGACCCGATTGCAAAATTGCTGTTTGTCTCTCATCCTATAAGCGTCTGACGGATTTGCAGAGGCAGATTTGGTGCATGATGGATCAGAGCTATCCGAATCTTCATGTGTTCGCAGCTGTCAAGGGGATACCGGAAGGCACGTACCGCAGAACAGTGCTCCCTCTCTTTGAACATTTTATTCACGAAGGCCGTTTGACGATGCGGCTTTTCCCCAACAAGAACCAGCTATCCAATTTCTTGGACACGATAAGGGATTTGAACGTTTCCGATTACGATCTTTTCGCCAAAATTGACGACGATGATTTGTACGGAAGGGATTATTTCAAGTCAGTCAATAAATTCCATCTGCATCTTCCGCCGGAATTCAGCAGCTTTTATTGCGGGCCGGGCGAATATCTAAGCGTGCGTGGAGGGTATCCCTTCTCCGGAAACGGATTTTTCGGCTGCTTTGGCCCCACCTTGGTATTGAGCCGGGATGTGCTGGAAAAATTAATAATTTGTGAGACCAATCCTCACATGATATCCCAGATCTCGCCCAGGCTCCGTCATGCCGGGTATGGATTTACGGAAGACAACTTCATGCACATGATGATGCTGGATACCGGAAGCAGCAACCGCACCCGGTATGTACAGGAAATGGCCCTGCCAATGCATCTGGCGATTCAGACCGGCAATGCTTCCGTGATGCGCGGAGGGCTGGTTCCGGGAGATTTCCGGGGCAGAAACTGGAACATTTCTACGAATCAGGTTAATGAGGAGCGTCTCATGGAAGTGCATCATCCGCAATGGCATGATATTGTCCGTGTCTTTGGGAACAGGGCGCGCCGTTTTGAACGGGACGACGAAGCGGACGTCCTCTCCGTCACTGATGAGAAAATAACTCTCAAGTGGGATTGCTGGGGCGTGGAGGCGTTTAAAAAGATGGAGGATGGAACCTTCTATTTGTCGAGCGGCGGCAGACAGGAGGAACCTTTTTCTCCCCGGAAAAAAGTGGCTGTCCTGTTTATAGCCACAGGGCGTTATATGACGTTCTGGGAGGAGTTTTATGCGGCCTCCAAACAATATTTCCTGACAGGGCATGATGTGCATTATTTTCTGTTCACGGATCATCCGGAAGTGGAAACCGGCGATGACGTGACTCTTGTCCGCAAGCCGTTTTATCCGTGGCCCATGGAAACCTTGAGAAGGTTTGAGACTTTTTTAACCGTTCGGGAGGAATTGCAGCAATATGACTACATTTATTTCATGAATGGAACTTTGCTTCCCGTAGGGCCTGTCGGTCAGGAAATTTTCCCGATGAACCGGCAGGGTCTCATGGTGACGCTTCATCCGGGGTACTACCAACGCCCCCGTTCCACTTACCCCTACGAAAAAAATGGAATGTCCCGGGCGCGGGTGCTCCATTCCGAAGGAGAATATTATGTCGCCGGAGGCTTTAACGGGGGAAGGGCTGAAGACTATCTCCGCATGTGCCGGGAGTTGGCGGATGCCGTCAGGCGGGATCTTGAGGACGGTGTCATTGCCGTTTGGCACGATGAAAGCCACCTCAATAAATATGTGATTGGCCGGCATCCCCTTGTTTTATCTCCTGAATATTTATTCCCTGAAACATTGGACTTTAATCAAAAAAATCTCATGGCGATCAAACCGAAAGTAAAAATGATCGTAAAGGATAAATCTCTTCAAAAACACGGGGGTCACGCATGGTTGAGGCAACAGATATAAATTCCCGGCAGGTCAAACGTGCCGCTTTTGCGGACTTCTGGCCGGGATTTGATCCACATGATAATATTCTGTCCGCGGTTTTGACGGAAAGACTGGGCATGACCGTTGTGGATGACCAGGATCAGGCGGATTTTTTAATCTACTCCGTTTTTGGAGAAAAACATCAGAACTTTAAGGGGATTCGAGTTTTTTATACGGGGGAATCCGTCAAACCGCGTTGGGATGAGTGCGATTATGCCATTTCATTCATGAAGGGAGATATTCCTTATCCCGAATGTCATTTGAGGATGCCCTGCTGGATGAACAATGGCCCTGTCAGAAGAACGGGAAAAATAGAACAATACTCCAAAGACAGAAAATCCCTTCTGTCCAGGCATACCCGATTTTGCAGCTTTGTGTATTCCAATGGGAATGCTCCGGAAAGAATTCATTTCCTGCGCCTGCTTTCCCGGTACAAGCATGTAGATTGCGGCGGGATGGTCATGAACAACATGGGCTCCTGCGTTCGGGATAAAATAGCTTTCTGCTCCTCCTGCAAATTCACGATTGCCTTTGAAAACTATCCGGCTGCTGGTTACGTGACTGAAAAACTGTTTGATTCTCTTGCCGCTCTTTCCCTTCCCATTTATTGGGGAGCCCCCGATGCAGGGATGGAGGCCAATCCATCCCGGTTCGTCAATGCCGCGGACTTTTCCACCCCGGAGGCCCTGGCTGAATATGTGATTCGTCTTGATCAGGATGAAGACCTTTACCTCAGTTATATGGACGGTCCCGTTTTTGTACCGGGCCAGCCGGACATCGGAGAATATATGAACCGTCTGGCAGAATTCTTTTCCATGATTTCATGCAGCGGGAATATATGCCGGACTGGCAGGCCGCGTACGGAGGCTTGCCGTCTGCATCACGGCTATCCCGTCATGTCCCGTCATGATGACGGAAAACAATGGACGGGAAAGGCGGAACTTCTGCTGCCCCAATCGCTGGCGGCAACTCCGTTTCCCGTGTTCTGTCCGGAAGGGAAGGACACGGCTTCCCAATTCATCCGCAAGCTGGCCATTATTCCGGCTAAAAAACATTCGGAGCGCTGTCCGGATAAAAACAGGCGCTTGTTGAATGGAAGGCCCCTGTTCCTGTATTCCGTTTCCTATGCCCTCCAGGAAGGATTTGTTCCGGTTGTCAGTACGGACAGTGAAGAAGTTCTGGAACGCTGCCGTCGGGAAGGCATCCGGTGCTTCCGGGAGACGGTGGACGACCGCCGAATGGAAAATTGCGTACGCCAGGTATTGACCCGTTTCTCCTGTGACATATTCGCCGTACTTCAGCCGACTTCTCCCTTCCGTCGTCGGGGCCTGTTGCGCCAAATGGCGGAAGACATGGAAAAAGGGAAAATTCAATCCGCCTACACGGCCCGCAAAACCAAAATGATTGGTCACATGGAGGGACATTTCCATCTGGCGCATCGGGAACAGGACGCCAAGAAATTTTTCTATTTTTTTGACGGAAATATTAATGTTGTTACCCGGAAAAAATTTCTGGAATCGGGTACGATGTTTGATGACGGCTCCTGCCCTTACCCGAATGATTTTCCCTGTTGTCTGCAAATTGATACGGAAGAAGAGTGGAAAGCCTTGTCACGGTTAGGTGAATTTAAAGACTGGCAATGTTTTCTGGCTTCAGAAGGGCATAAAAAACGCATTTGCATCGTCTCAAATAAACGTGATTTGAAACGCAACTATTCCTCTTTTGTCGACTCTTGCGACAAAGTAATGAGAATCAGCAAAATGGATAACTTGAATTCCGGTCTGGCGGGAAAAAGGACGGATATTGTTCTTGTTTCCTGCTTCGCCGGATACCTGGCTTTTTCCCCTGAGGAAAGGCATATGGAAATTTTACGCGGAGTCCCGGAAATTTACTTCAACAATGAAGAATTGGGCTATTCCAATGAATTTGCTTGTAGGGAAGGGCTGGAAAACTGGAAATTCATGCCGGGGGAAGTTCACCGCAGCACGGGCAATTTTACCACGTTGAGCAAGGCGCTTTGTCTGGCGGACTATTTATTCCCTGAAGCCCAGCTTTACTATTTGGGAGATACGGATATGAACCTGAGGGCTGCGGGTTCTTCAAAGCATCATGCGCCAACGGAAAATGCCTACATGCAGTCCCTCATTGACAGCGGAAGAGTCATTCCCATTCTGGAAGATGCCGCCGGTGAATTTCATTACTCCGCCCCGGCGCCGCCGGTTTCTTCCCAGGGGAATGTTCCCGCACCGGACTTGCTTCCCGTGGACACCATTCTCATCAGCCATCCTCAGTGGACAGACCAATTTCAGATGAATGAAAAACGGGGACGCCGGCTTCACCGCAATGACCACGCAACCATACTTCAACATGATGAAAACAAACTCGTTCTTAAATGGGATAACTGGGGGACTGAAGAATTTCTGAGGATGGAAGAGGGTAAATATCAGTACCTTGACTATCATTATTCTTCTACCATCAATGAAGTGAACAAATACGCGCGGGAATTGCTCATCAACCCGTATGACGGCTATAACTCCGTGTTCCGGCATTCCAGCCGTCCTTTTATCGGCATGAGGTATCATCAATGGGAGGGGTTGCTGCTGCTGGAACGCATGTATCGTGATGTTGAAAAAGGAATACGAAAGATGCCCCGGCTTCAATCCGTCCTGCTGATGGGGATTTGCAAGGATGCGTTTGCAGCCCTTATTCTGGCGCAGCGATTGAAAAAGGATTTCCCGCATCTTCATATTGGCGTGTGGGGATGCCCATGGCCGGTGGATTTAAGTGGACAGTCTCCTGTATACCGGGGAATAAAAGTTTCCCCATCTCATGAACAGATAAGGAAAAAAAGACCGTTTAAAAATCTTTTGGAGCGTTATGGAGATCCACTCAAACTGCTTCAGCAGCCGGAATCCTCCGGACTTTGTTTGTTTGCCTTTTACAGTACCAGTCAACATTGGACTCTTGATGAAGAAGCGACGAACAGATTGGCTCCTTACCTTCTGAAAACATATGCCTATCAGGCTGGCAGCAAGGAACATCATACTGTTGTTCACGGAAAAATCGTACATCTGGTAAAGGAAAAGCCGGCATTGGTTCAATCCTGGATTGAAGAAATGTTCCGGATGATGGAAACGGAAAGCGGGAACCATGGGGAGGTGAGAAATCTGCGTATATCCGCCTAGGCGTTTCGCAAAATCCCTCAATAATTAAAAATCCCTAATCAAAAAAATGGAATGCCAATCACAAAAAACAAAATTGGCCGAAAACATGAAACGGATAGGTTTTCTCCGTGTTCTCAATGAAGAAAACGCAGTTATCCCATGTTTGTTGAGCGTAGCTCCCGTTCTGGACCACGTTGTGGTGCTCTGGGCGGATATGGATGACCGCAGCATTGATCTGGTCAAGGAATGGGAACATCACCTTTGCCACGCTTGTCAATGCCGGGTCAGCTTTCTTCATTATCCGCATCATGTCGTTCCTCCTCATTCCGTGGATGACTTGAGGAGCCTTCCCCGGGAAAACAGAATTGACACCTACTTGAATTTCGGCATGGAATTCATTCGCCGTCTTTATGAAGGGCAGCTGTTTTGCGTTTCTAAAATAGACGCTGACCAAATTTATTTTACCCGGGAACTGGAAGCGGCCTTTCAAATGATATCCGGTCCGGAGGATTGCGTCTCCATCCGGGGGGCACAATACCCTGGTTCATCAGCAAAGATTGATGATTTATGGTCCTCGGCCGGTAAATGGCGGTGGCGACTCCCTCATCTGCGGCATGAACAACTTGCCCCGCTTTGGAATTGCGGCGCTTTACGAAGTGGATATAACCGCTCATCCGCAGGTGACCCCTTATCCTGATGCCTGCTGGATGCACTTCATGAAAGCGGCTAAATACAAAAATGTCATCCGGGAATTTCATGACGATGAAGTCATCCCTCTTTCTCAAAATCCGGCTCTGCAGGAGTGCTTTCTCTCTCGTATTCTGCCGTTATTGCAGGAGGCAAAAAGCCCGTATGCGCATCTCCGCCTGGACTAGTTCCGTTTGATGCCGGTTGGACAGGAAATCGCATGTTTTCTCGGAAAAACTCTTATCTCACGCCACTCGGATGGACTCTCCCGTTTGCGTAGCTTTTACCGACTTTGAATCCGGGTTCAAACCGCAAAACCACATTCTGGGCCTGATCTTGAAAGAACGTTTGGGCGCTGTTTTTGTGGATGACCTGGCCCGTGCCGACTTGCTGATTTATTCAATCTTTGGAAATGCCGCACGTTCCTTTAAAGGTCCTCGTCTGTTTTATACGGAAGAACCTGTTTTGCCGCGCTGGAAGGAAGGATGCTATTCCCTGACAAGCCTGAGAGATGGAACGCTTTCCGGGGACCGTCATTTTCGTTTTCCTGCGTGGTTAAACGCCGACTATATCCGCAGGACGGGTCACATTGAACAATACTCCTCCGTTCCAGGGGATATTCTCAATCGGCATGAAAAATTCTGTAATTTCGTCTATTCCGGGGGAGAATTCCGGGAGGCCGTCCGTTTTTTGGAAACTCTTTCCCAATACAAATACGTAGACAGTTCCGGCCAGCTTCTGAACAACACGGGCATGATCGTTAAAGACAAAGTCGAATTCTGCTCCCGGTACAAATTCACCATAGCGTTTGAAAACTATGCTTCCCCCGGTTACATAACGCAAAAACTGACGGATGCTTTTGCTGCCGGAAGCCTGCCCGTCTACTGGGGAGCACCGGATGCCTGCCGCGAATTCAACCCCGGGCGGTTCATCAATGCTCGTGATTTTCGCAATCATGCGGAACTGGTCCGGTATGTGGAGCACCTGGACAGGAATGTTGACGAATACCTCTCCTACTTCAAGGGCCCCTTGTTTGACGAGGGACAGATCGGCGTGGATGGCCTGCTGGATGAAGCTGCCTTGTTTTTCAAGAAAATTTTCAGGGAGGGAAAAGCCGGGCGGCAGCCTGCCTCCATGGAGGGAAAGGACGAACCGTTGCTTCACGGGGGAGTTTTTATGCCGCGGTATGACGATGGGAAACCATGGACGGTTTCGGAAACAGTTTCTCCTTCTCAAAAACGGCCACTTGGACGGCCATTCAATATGGCGGCATGCATTGCATCATACAAGCGGGTGGAAGACCTCCTTCGCCAGATTCTCTGCATGATGAACCAGAGCTATCCACATCTGCATGTATTTGCAGCAGTTAAGGGAGTTTCGGCTGAAACGGCCCGCAGGATTCTGCTTCCCCATGTGCAGCCGTTCATCGATGCCGGAAGAGTGACGCTGCGCCTCTGCCCTAACAGAAACCAGCTTACCAACTTTATGGATACCGTCCGTGGCCTGGATATTTCATCCTATGACCTTTTTGCCAAGATTGACGATGATGACTTCTATGACCCGGACTACTTCCGGCATGTTGCCGATTTTCATGCCCTGTTGCCCGATGGTTATTCAAGCTGCCACCGTGGGGAGGGCCTGTGGCTGAAACGGCATGAAGGATACCCTTATCTGGAAAAATCCTTCCTGCTGGCCCTGGGGCCGGCTCAAGTCATGTCGCGGCGGGTCATGGAGGATCTGCTGGCTTGGGAAACCGACCGCGCGGCTATGAAGGAAGCCATGTACCGTTGTTTAAGGCAAACGGGATTCTATCAATTTGGCTTTGCGGAAGATCAGCTATTCCAGACCGTCATGCTGGAACACGGGTGTGCTGACATAGCTCCCTATCTGAAAAAGCGGGGAATTCACAGCCATCTGATTATGCAAAAAAGCAATGCTTCCATCATGCGGGGAGGTACTGTTTCCGAGGAATTCCGGAAAATGCAGAACGGTGCTTCTACAGATGCCGGAAATGATGAACACCTCGTGGACATCATCCATTCTGACTGGAAAGGATGCATGAAAATCAGCAATGGACGGGCCATGCGCCTGGACGGCCCTCGGGATGAAGCCGACGTGCTGTCTCTGACCGGAGTGGAAATCACATTGAAATGGGATAAATGGGGCGTGGAAACCTTTACGAAAATGGAAGAAGGCGCCTACCGTTTACGGAAGAAGGAAGAAGCCGCCTTCCTTCAATCTCCTCCCCATGCCTCCTCCCTTATTCATTTGCGCCAGCAGGATTGGACGGATGGCTTGTGCATCACGGGAAACAGGGGAAAGCGTTTAAATTGCAACGATGGAGGCGAAATCCTTGAATACTCGGACAAAAAACTCGTCATAGGCTGGGATTACTGGGGAAAGGAAACCTTTCTTCGCAGAGAAGACGGTAATTACTGGTTCTCTTCCTATTCATTCATGGCGCCGGACTCTTCTATTGCGGATGAATATGTCATTGCTCTCTGCGGCGCCCCGGAAAAACCGTGGCTGCATTCAACGGGGCGTCCCGTCGTTCGTATCCGTTATTCTTCCTGGAACCTGGAAGACCATTTGGACAACATGAAACGGGATATCCTTGAATTTCTCGCCGCCACCCCGCATGCGAAGCGCATTCTCCTGGCAGGGAGGGCGGAAGAAGCCGTTGCCTGCCTTCTTCTCGCTTCATGCATTAAAAAACGCTATCCTTCCGTCCGGACGGGAATTCTTGGAATGCCGTGGAACGTCGGCCGGGAAAGCCGGCATACAGAGGAAAACTGTCCTCAAGAAAAACGTCTCCGGGTCAATCCGTCGTTGCTGCTTAAGGAAAACCGGGCGCAAGGAATCGATACTTGTGCGTACGCTTTCCATGTAAGCAACAGTAACCCGGAACAAGTGGAAAACAATCTCCGGAATCTCCTTGATTCTCTCCAGATCATTTACAATTTCTCGCCCCCCTGCGGTTGGGGGGAAAAAGATGAATGCAAGAGTGCAAAAAACTTCATTCAGCAATATCCGGAAATATTCAAGCGCATGGCGGATTGCTGTTTTGACGACTTGAAAGGAAAATCCGCCCCACCGGAATATATCGATCTGAACGCATGGATCATGGAAGATAGATAAAAATTAGAGTTATTTACTTGTTACTAAGTATATAGGTCCCTTTTGAAAAGATATACAGGAGATTCATGCCACAGCACAGAACACTACAGCCTGGAAACGAAAAACCTTGAGAAACCAAGGGTTTTACTCATCTTAAAATCTGAAAACTGGCGGAGAGAGTGGGATTCGAACCCACGGTGGGTTGCCCCACGGCGGTTTTCAAGACCGCTGCATTAAACCGCTCTGCCATCTCTCCATGCAACAAGCGCGGGCATAAGCTACCGTGAGGAGGGCGGTTCTGTAAAGTCCTATTCACGTCTGCCCGCAGGTTTGCGGAGATGGCATGAGTGCCTGTGCTTCATGAAATTTTGTGCTGCCGGTGGAGATGCTTTCTCCCTGACCAGCAGGGGAATGCGGAGCCCGGTAGTGCATTTTACGCCGGGAATCAAGGGGAATTTGGGTTGGGTATTACTCTCAGGGGCTGTATAATGCCGGGCATGAAAGGCTCCCGCATTCTTGTCCTGACCGGGCCCGGCAAGGGAAAGACGACTTCCGCCTTCGGCATGGCCCTGCGCGCGTTGGGGCATGGTGGGAAAGTGGCCGTAATTCAGTTTATCAAGCACGACGGTTCCTATGGGGAGGTGGTGGCTCTCCGGCAGTTTCCGAATGCGGAGGTGGTGTGTTCCGGGGCCGGATTTACGGGCCGCGCCAGGGATGAAGAGTCCCGTGAACGCCACGCTTCCGCCGCTCGGGACGGGTGGAGGGTGGCCCGGGAGAAGCTGGCGGATGAGTCCGTGGGAACCGTGATTCTGGACGAGATTTTTTACCCCCTGAATTACGGCTTCATTTCCGTTGCGGAAGTCGTGGATGCTTTGAAAAAAATTACCCCCGGAAAGGTCGTTGTCCTGACAGGCCGGGATGCTCCGGAGGAAATGATCGCCGTGGCCGATACCGTGAGCCGGATTGAATGCGTCAGGCATGCCTTTCAGCAGGGAATCAAGGCTCAGAGGAATGTTGAGTTTTAAGATATTCTCTTCTGAAAACTCTCAGGTAAACCTGTTCTCCGCCGTCGGCCATTCCTCTCTTCATTCCTGCGTCGCCCTGAATTCCGGTGGAAGTTGTTCCATGAGTTTCTGGGCGCATTCCCGGGGCGTCGCTTCCGATGTGTCTATGGAGAAGTCATGCGGGAAATTCTGGTGAATGCATCCGTATTGGCGCTCCGCATGGGCCGGGTCCGGAGTCCGGTCGGTACGGTTCCGCTCGCGTTCCAGCAGGATGTCCTCCCGGCAGTCCACTTTGATGAGGGCGCGGGGAATGCCGCTCAGGCGGTTCAGGAGGTCTTGAACCCAGGCGCGGGATTCGCCGATGACGTGGTCCACGATGACCAGGGCGCCTTTCCGCGCGGCCTCTGCAATGGCGGCGTGGAAGGACTCGATGAAGGGGAGCCCGGTTTCCCGGACGGCGTCCAGGGCGTTTTCATGCCTTCCCCGGCTCATGGCCAGATAATCGTCCATGGAAAAAATCATGGAGTCCTCCTCCATGAGGCGGTGCAGGGTCCGGGCCAGCGTGCTTTTCCCCGCGCTGGAGGCTCCGTTGAGCAGGATGACGCGCCCCAGCCCCGGCTGAGGCTCCTGCGGGTGGTCCGGGGTTTCCGTTCCCCAGTACAGGTGGATGTAGCCGGCCTTCACGTTCCCATCCGCCACTCCTTCCCGGCTCTTGTTTCCATTCTTGTCCGTCACTGTGTAAAGGGGCGGGTAGGGCCGGTTCAGTTCAATTCGGGACCAATGGAATTCATGGCCGCGGATGCGGGTGAAAGGCAGCCCGAACGGGGCTCCCGTTTCCATCACGGCTTCCCGGTATCCCAGGGAACGGAGCTTTTCCCCCATCCGGGCCGTTCCGTCAATGACTCCGCACATGTTCCTGCTTGTCCCGTCCGGAAGCGCCAGTTCCTTGCAAAGGTACATGTATCCCCCGCATTCGGCAAAGATTTCTCCGCCGTTCTTGGCAAATTCCAGGATGGCGTTCCGCATGGCCTCATTGCTTTCCAGACGGCCCGCGAAGGTTTCCGGATAGCCGCCCCCCAGGTAGAGGGCCTGGGTTCCTTCCGGAAGGGCGGTGTCTTCCAGCGGAGAAAAGCAGGTGATGTCCCAGCCCGTTTGCTTCAGCCGTTCCAGGTTGTCCCCGTAGTAAAAACAGAAGGCATTATCCCGGGCTACGGCCAGAATCCCGCGGGGAGGGGCGGGCGGCAGGGGAACTTTCAGCGGTTCCGGACGTCTGCGTTCCGTGATGTTCATCAGCAGTTCCCAGTTGACGCGCTTTTCTGCCTCTGCCGCCAGCCGGAGGAACCAGGATTGCTGCCGGGCTTCCTCTTCCGCGGGAACCAGGCCCAGCTGCCGTTCCGGGAGCGTCCATTCCGCGTTTTTGGGGAACGCCGCCACCAGCGGCGGCATCCTGTGGTGGTCCAGCGCCCGGCGCAGAAGGTCCGCGTGCGCGGCGCTTCCCACGCCGTTGGCAATAACTCCCGCTATGTTCAGGCCGGGATGGTGCTGGGAGAAGCCGCGGACGACGGCGGCAATGGACCCCGCCATGCCGCGCGCCTGAACCACCAGCAGGACGGGCAGGCCGAGCGTGAGGGCGCAGTCCGCCGTGCTTCCTTCCAGGCTTTCAGGCGTTCTGGCGTCAAAGAGGCCCATGACTCCCTCGCAGATGGCGATGTCCGCGCAGGAGGCGTGCCGTGCCCATTGGGAACGGACTCCGTTTTTCCCCATCATCCACGTATCCAGATTGAAGGAAGGCAATCCCGTCGCCTGCCGGTGGAAGGAGGGGTCAATGTAGTCCGGGCCGCACTTGAAGGCCTGCACGCGTAATCCCCGGGCGGAGAGCGCCGCCATCAGGGCGAGGGATACCGTGGTTTTGCCTCCCCCGGACTGGGTGGAGGCGATGCAGAAGGCGTGAAAAGGCTTATTCATGGGAAACAGGCAAATTCTGCGGATGCTGTCTTTCCGGATCAGGTCAGGATATTCCGTACTTGTCGGCGTAGCCTCTCCGTTCAAAAAGGACGTCTCCGTCCCTGATGGTCCGGGGGCCTCCCAGAAGCACCAGCGTGGACATGTCCACGTCCTCCAGCGGGAATTCGTCCAGCGTCCCCACCCATTTCCGTTGGGCCGGGCGCCCCGCGTGCTTCACGTAGGCGCAGAGGGTTTTCCCCCCGCGTTGGTTCCGGAAGATGCGCAGGGCCTCCTCCAGCAGATGGCGGCGTTTGCGTCCGGCGGGGTTGTAAAGGACCACGGGCAGCGCCGTTCCGGCGCTTTGCTCCAGGTTGGCACGGATTTCCTCCGCAGGGACCAGCAGGTCGGACAGGCTGAGCAGGCAGAAGCCGTTCTGGAGGGGCGCCCCCAGCGCGGAGGCGGAAATGCTGGCCGCCGTAATTCCCGGGAGCACTTCAATGCGGACCGGGGAAAAGCGTTCGTTTTCCTTCCTCATTTCGTAGAGCAGCCCGGCCATGGCCAGGATGCCCGGGTCACCGGAGCAGACCATGCAGACATTTTCCCCGTTCAGAGCCGCTTCCAGCGCGGCCGTGCACCGCGGCACTTCCCCCATCATCCCGGTCTGGATCATCTTTTTTCCGTGGATGCGTTCCCGGATGAAATCCAGGTATTTGGTGTAGCCGGCTATGCAGGTGCATTGCTCCATGGCTGCCGCCGCTTCCGGCGTAAGCTGGCCCGGAGACCCGGACCCCAGCCCGATGACGATGACATTTCCGGCTCCTTGACGGGCCTTGTTCCGGCTGCCGTGAGGGCACGTTGCCAGGGCCAGCGTGACGTTCCCGCCGCAAACGGTTTTAGGAGTGCTGATTTTACCCCCGGAGGCCAGAATGGCGGAAGCCTCGGAAACGGAATGAGTCCCCGTTTTTTCAAAGACGGCGTCTGACGGCGTGGGAATTTCCACCGCGTCCAGCTCGGCTGGCTCAAAGACATGGAAAGGCACATTCCATGTTGCGGCCAGGGCCAGGATGGCCGGTTCCTGCTCCTTGAGCGTGCAGGAGGCAAGGGCTTTGATACGGGACCGGGAGATTCCCTGCCGGGCAAGAAAGCCTTCCGCGTATTGCTGCAGCAGCCCGGGTTCCGTTCCTTTTTTGCAGCCTATTCCAAGCACGAAGGAGGATGACTGAATAAGCAGGGCGGCAGCTCCCCCCGCAGATTCCGGGGGCTCTTCATCCCAATAGACGGCGGGAACGTACGGTTTTTCCGCGGCTTCCGCTCCATCCGCCCGCGCCGGAATGACCTGGGGACAGTCCCGCCAGTACCGTTCGTGGATTTCCTGCGGACCGTGAAAAGATACGGTGTCTCCGGCAAGCAGGGCCGCATTCAGGGTTTTGATGGCGTCCGGGTTGAGAACGCAGGCCTTTTCCCTGGCTGCCGCTTCGTCAAAGGCGGTGATTCCCCGCGTGTCCGTGGCGGTGGTGATGACGGCCTCCCGCTGATGCGGGCCAGCCTGCGCGCCAGGCGGTTGCCGCCGCCCAGGTGGCCGGAAAGCAGGGGAATGAGGTGGGAGCCGGACTCCGAACAGCAAACTACCGCCGGGTCCGTGGCCTTGTCCCGGAGCAGGGGAGCCGTTTTCCTGACGGCAATTCCCGTGGCCCCGATGAAAACGTGCGCGTCAAACAGGTTCCACTGCCGGGCAAGCAACGGGTCGAAGTCCTCCGGGGGAACCCGCTTGACACCTTCCGTTTCCCCGGCCCTGCCTACGGAATGGATAACGGTTTTCCCCAGGGACTGGGAAATCTCCTGCGCCTTGCGGACTCCTTTTTCCGTGAAAGCGTAAAACGCGCAGCTTCCGTCGAACCGTTCGTCTTCCTTCTCATTCCGGTAGCCGTGGCTGAATTGGCCGTGATAGAGCAGGGACTGCCCGCAGTCGTGCGCGCCGATGGCGTCACCCACCAGGATGAGGGCCTGCCTGCCGATGCCCGCCCGCGCCGTTTCCGCCGCAATGGTGGACAGCGTGCCGCGGATGATTTTTTCATCCGGCCAGGTGGCGCGGTACACCACCGCCGCCGCCGTATCGGGGGATTTCCCGGCGGAGACCAGCCGTGCGGCCAGTTCGTCCAGCTTGCCCGCGCTGAGGAAGAACGCCAGCGTGGCGCCCGTCTTGGCAAAGGCCTCGCAGGCCTCCCCGGAGGGCATGGGCGTTCTTCCCGGGGTGCGCGTCAGCACCAGGCTCTGGGCGAGTCCCGGATAGGTCAGTTCCGTGCGCAGGGCCGCCGCCGCCGCAAAAACGCTGCTGACTCCCGGCACCACGATGGATTCAATGCCCTTCTTGTCAAGCAGGTCGAATTGCTCCGCGACGGCTCCGTACATGGAGGGGTCCCCCGTGTGGAGGCGCACCACTTTTTTCCCTTCCAGCACGCCCCGGGCCATCACTTCCACCTGTTCCTTCAGGTTCATTCTGGCGCTGTCATGAAGTTCCGCCTCCGGGCGGCAGCGCTTGAGGTGCGCCGGGTTGACCAGGGACCCGGCATACACGACTACGTCGGCCTCCTTCAGGAGGGCGGCGCCTCGTTCGGTAATCAGGTCTTCGGCTCCGGGGCCGGCTCCTATGAAATGGATGGGAAAACGGGCGGTATTCATGCGCGGGAATAGGTGAAAAGGGTGATGCGGTTGCCGTGCCGCAGATGGTGGTAGGTTCCGGCAATGGGAGATTCGGAGGCGATGTCCAGGGAGAACATCCCCGTGCGTGCGGCGGCGTTCCAGCCGTAAAGCAGGTGCTCGCTTTCCGTGGTTACGGCGGAGGCTACCAGAAGGCCGCCGGGGTTCAGGGCGTCAAAACAGGCCTGCATGATGGATTCCAGCCCGGCGCCCCCTCCTCCCGTGAAAATGCGGTCGGGCTTGGGCAACGCGTCCAGGGCCTCCGGCGCTTCTCCCTGCATGCAGGTGTAATTCACGCAGCCCAGGCGCCGGCAATTCCGGCGCATCAGTTCCAGGCGGCCAGCCTGCCGTTCCAGCCCGTACACGGAAAGTCCGGGGCGCAGGGCGGCGGCTTCCAGGCCGATGGAGCCGCCCCCGGCTCCCACGTCCCACAGCCCCCCCCAGGCCGGAAGGCGCAGCTTGGACAGGATGACCGCCCTCACTTCCTCCGCCGTAATCAGGTTGTTCTCCTTTTCATAAAAATCCGCGGGCAGTCCCAGAGGCAGGACGGGCGCGGCTCCGGGGCGGTTGTCCGGCAGCAGCAGGAGCATGGAAGTAGGGGAGCATTCCTCCCTGGCCAGCTCCGCCAGGGTTCCTTGCAGAATGCGCTCGTCAGCCATTCCCAGGCATTGGGCCGCCACGGCGGAACGCCCCGCCGCTGACGGATGGAACTCCATGGCCGCCGCGGCCAGGCGGCAGGGGGGGAAGGGATGGCCTCCGTAGATGACGGCGGAAGCCCTG
>OBYB01000666.1_pt1 | contig 20933 bp, 15 predicted proteins | sample 1538181 | NCBI WGS metagenome assembly OBYB01 (sample SAMEA2580157, study PRJEB22360) | human gut metagenome | biome: human gut; feature: human-associated habitat; material: faeces | place: Denmark | collected 2008/2010 | reverse complement strand
GCCTGCTCCCAAGCCTCGCGGGCCGCCGGGTCGACCGGCACATCGGCGGTGATGAAGTGGTCCGGCACCACCGGCGGGAAATACTTGTCCACCGAAAGGGTCTGATAGCGCTCCTCGTCCACGCCAATCACGTCGGCCAGCTGGAAGAACCGGCCCGTTTGGAAGCGCGGTGCCGAGCTCGGCTCGCCCACGCCCACGAACGCGCCGCCGCCACGCACCCAGGCGCGCACGGTTTCCACGAGCTTCGGGTTGGTCCACACATCGCCGCCGGTGAATGCGGTGTCGACCGGGCCGCCGTTGATGATTACGTCGATATCGCTATCGATGCCATGCGCGAGTACGTCGTCGAAGCTGATGAACCGCACGTTCACGCGCATGCCGGACAGGGATTCCAGAATGCCGTAGTAGGAGTAGGTCTGCTTGTTGGGCAGGGCGTGTGCCACGGTGAACGCCATCCAGGAGCGCATCTTGCCCCAGGAATTCAGAATCGCCACGTTGAGCTCACCTTCGGCGGCCACCCCACCGGTGCGGTCGTGGATGTCGCGGAATTCGTTGGCGATATGGGTCACCGTGTCCACGAACTTCGGGAACTTGGCGGCCAGGGAGAGGTAGCCCGCCGTAGCCCATGCGGCTGATCGGCGAGCGCAGGATCGCGCGGCGGGCCTTGCGCCAGTTGTCGAGGCCTTCGATGCTCGGATCGTTGCCCTCGTAGAACGTGTCGGGGAAGAAGTACGGCAGGAAGCGGCCTTCGGTGTACTTGACGCCCGGAATATCGGCGATCATGCGGGTGGTGGTGCCGTCGCCGATGGAACCGACCACGGCGTCCAGGCCGAGTTCGTCGAATCCGTCCTTGTACGGTTCGGTGCCGATCCACTGGTCGCCGAGGAACATCATCGCCTCTTTGCCGGCGGCGTGGGACATGTCGGCGAGCTGCTTGACGTTTTCGCGCACGAAGCCGGAGAGGAAGTCGATCCAGTCGCGCTGGGCTTTTCTGGGCACGCGCCATGCGGAGTTGTAGGCACCGCCGTCCACGAAGTCCTCCGGGCGCAGGCGGTAGCCATACTTGGCTTCGAAATCATCCAGCGCACGCGGGCTTACGGTGCAGGCGCAACCAAACCAGTCGACGACCTTTTCGCGGCGCTTTTCATCGAACAGGAGCGTGAACTGGTAGAAGAACGTGGTGAATCGCACCACATCGGTCTGCGGGCTGTCCTTAAGCCACTGCTCGAACGTGTCGAACACGAACTTGCGGGTGGCCGGATGGTAGATGTCGAACGGGATCTCGTGTTCCTTGTCGCCCCAGTCGTTGGTCAGATGGTTGTACATCTCGACCGGGTCCCAGATGATGTAGGCCAGGAAACTCACCGTGTACTCATGCCATGCGGCAACGCCGCTCACATGCACGGTGTCCTCGTCCGCGTCAAGCGTCCAGTTCGCCGAATCAACGACCTCGCCGGTGGTGCGGTCTACAACCTCCCAATACTTGTGAGGGTCGGCATCACGATTCGGCTTCAGCTGCTCAGCGAAGAAGCTTTCCATCAGCGGAATATCAACCGTATCCGATTCGGCGAGAATGCGATCGGTCAGCAGATACACCTGTGGCGTCTCATCCATATGCAGCGTAATCCACTCGTTATGCGCGCGAGTCGGGAAATACGCATTGTAAATCTTCTTGCCCAAGGCAAGCACAGCCTCATCCAGATGCGTGCCATCGGAGTTACGAATGGCGTCTGCTCCCCACAGTTCGGCAAGCTCCTTGGTCTTCTCCGCAAAATTCTCCTCGCTAGGCAAGGTGAAGCGGCCGGTGCTAGTCATAGTCTCTCCTTTGAGGACATTGATTATTTTTTTGGATAATTAAATTGTAAACAATATATGCATATAAAACAAGAATCCGACACAACCGTCGGGCGTCCAGGATCCTGACTGTATAAATCCTTGAGAGTAGCCCCACGGCAACGCCGGAAGAGCGAATTGAACATCACCGGAGCTTCCCGGTCAGTTTCACCGACAATCTCATGACAAGAATCAGGAAGGCTCTGGATCGGTATGGTTGCGTGCTACTTATTGTTGAGAAGCCGTCCGGCGCCGGAAGGAGTAGCACGAGGCACCGGACGGCGGGAATTATTGGTCTTAGGCTGTCCGCTTAACGCGTCGCCTTCGGCCCCTGCAATTAAGGACTCGCCTACGGCGAGACTCAATGCTGCCTTCGCTCGGCTACCGCCTCGCTCGGGCCGACGCTACAGACAGCCCACCGGGCTGTCCGCTTAACGCGTCAGCCCTTGACCGCACCAGCGGCGAGGCCGGCCTGCCAGTAGCGCTGGAGACCGAGGAAGAGCACGATCACAGGCAGCACACCGAGCAGAGCACCCATCATCAGAGCGCCACGATCAGTGAAGGTAGCCAGAGAGACCATGCCGTACAGACCCAAGGTCACCGGCTTCAAGGTGTCGGAAGAGACCATCATCAACGGCAGCAGGAAGTTGTTCCAAGTGGCCACGAACAGGAACAGGAAGATCGTGACCATTGCCGGAGCCAGAATCCTCAACACAATGGTGAAGAAGATGCGAGCTTCGCTTGCACCATCGATACGCGCCGCCTCAAGCAGCTCGTTCGGCACTGAGGTCTGCGCGTATACGCGGCCCAGGAAGAAGCCGAACGGAGAGACGCAGCACGGGATGATGATGGAGAGCATCGTGTTGGTCAGGTGCATGGCATGGAAGATGGAGTACTGCGGAATGGTCAGCAGAGCGGCCGGCATCAGCATGCAGCCCATAATCACGCCAATGGCAAGGTTCTTACCCTTGAAGTTGAACTTTGCGGTAGCGTATCCCGCCATCACAGCCACGAGCGTACCCACCAGAGCGGAAACACCCGAGTAGATCAGGGAGTTCAGCACCCAGCGCCAGAACTGGCCACGGGTCCAACCAATCAGCGTGCCATAGTTCTTGGCGATGGCGGCAGGCAAATCGCTCAGACCCACGGCGAACCACAGACCGTTGCTGCCGGTCATCTGGCTCGGCGTCTTGGTCGAGGCGATGATGGCCCAGTAAATCGGGAACAGAAAGTAGATCAGCGCGAAGACCAGAACAACGATGGTGATGGTCTTGACCAGCGCGGAAGGCTGCATGGAACGAGGCAGGTCGTTGGCATGCTTGTCGCGAATCCTGTCAGCCTTCTTACGAGCGCGTGCGACCGCGCGGGATTCCTTATCAGTAGCTTCTACGGTGCTCATTCTGCGTTCACCTTCCTTTCAACGAGCGTGTAGACCACGGCGAGTACGCCAGCGATCAGTGCCATAACGATGGCCACAGCGGATGCAGGTCCGTCACCACCCGGGGTCAGCGTGCCCTGCGAGGTATTGAGGGCCATCATCATTGGCGTGTACGACTTGGAAATGCTCGGATCGGAAATCGACATCACCTGCGGCTCGTTGAACAGCTGGATGGTGCCGACGATGGAGAGCAGCATGGCAAGCAGGGCGGCTGCACGCACGTTCGGCAGCTTGATCTTCATGGCGATCTGGAAGCCACTGGCGCCATCGATGCGTGCGGCCTCGTACAGATCGTGCGGAATGGCCTGCAGTGCGGCGAGGAAGATCAGCATGTTGTAGCCGGTGAAGGTCCAGGTCGTGATGTTGGCCATAGAGCCGAGGACCACATTGTCGCCGAAGAAGTTCACCTTGATGCCGATGGCGGCAAGTCCCTTAACGATAGGGGAAATCTGGCCGTTGTAGAGGTACACCCAGATGATGGATGCGACCACGCCCGGAATGGCGTACGGCAGGAAGTAGCTCAGACGGAATGCGGTGATGTGCTTGACGATATAGGAATCGATGAGCATTGCCAGAGCAAGTGCCGCGATGATCATGACCGGCACCTGAATCACGGTGTAGAGCACTACCCTGCCCACGCCAGCCCAGAAGTTGCCGGAAGTAATAACGTATTGGAAGTTCTGAAGTCCGACGAACTTATCGACCAGTTCCCCGCCGCCGTATGCGCCACCGCCCGTGGTGACCTGGCGGAAGAAGCTGGAATAAATAGCCCAAATGATGGGAAGAATAAATACCAGAGCGAACAGGATGCCAAACGGTGCCATGAAGGCCCAGCCGGTACGATTCTCACGCTTCACAGCATCAGAAGCCTTTGGCTTATCGGCACGCCTGGCGACCCCCGTCTTCGCCGTTTTTGTTGTTGCAGTCATAGGGAAACCTGTCTTTCAAAAGAACAGTGAGAAATAGAAAGTACGTAATGCAGTTCGAATCGATGCAGTCAGATCAAACACAATTAATGACGAACCGAACTCGAGTAAAAGGAAAGGCCGGAGTGTTGAGCTCCGGCCTTTCGATGTGTGGTTGAGGATATCAGCGGCTGGAAGGAACCCTAACCGTTAATGTCACTCGGAAACAGACAGGCCGAAGTTCTTCAGCGTATCCACAGAGGTGGTCTGTGCGTCGGAGAAGATGTCTGCAACCTTGCCGGAGCCATCGGTGGCCTTGGCGGCGGTTTCGTTCATCTTGGCGGCGACTGCGGAGAAGCCAGGCATGTAGGTGAAGTCACCCATGTTGTTGTTAGCGGTCTTGAATTCCTTCATGATGTCCTGACCACCGAAGAAGGTGGACCACTCGGAAGGAGTCTCAGCGTCTTCAGTGGTAGCAGCCGGCACGAGGCCCTGGGAAACCAGATCAGGAACCTGGGTGTTGAACCAATCCAGGAACTCCATTGCTTCCTTCGGGTGCTTGGAGTTCTTCAGCACGGCCACGGCGGAACCACCGTCAGGGCCGGTCTTGCCAGCGTTGCCGAACCAGTCACCGAGCTGAGCGACCTGCCATTCGCCGGAGCCGGTGCCACCGGAGGAGGTCATGAACAGCGGGGCTTCCCAAGCGGCGGCCACAGTACCGATCAACGAGCCATCCTTGATGGATGCATCGAAGGACGGATCCCAACGCGGGTTGGTGGTGGCTGCCTTGGCGTCGAGCAGCTGCTGGTAGAAGTCAGCGGTTGCCTTGGAGCCATCGGTCTCGGTGTTGACGACCCAGGAGTCGCCCTTCACCTTGTACCAACCACCGGAGGCGCCAGCCAGACCGGAGATCATGTTGCCGGCCTCATCAGGCTGGTAGGACATGATGTACTTGCCAGCGGCGGCAGCGGTCTTGGCAGCGGCGATAAACTCATCGGCGGTCTGCGGAATCTCGGTGATGCCGAGCTTCTCGAACTCAGCCTTGTTGTAGAAGTAAACCAGCGGGCCGGTGTCCTGCGGCAGGCCGTAAGCCTTGCCGCCAACCTGAACCAGGCTGTACGGGCCGGATGCGAAGTCGTTCTTGTACTGCTCGGCATACTGGGTCACATCCTGCAGCAGACCCTTGGTGAAGACCTCAGGCAGCTCGGCGTAACCGACCTGAGCCAGATCCGGAGCCTCGCCGGACTTGACGTCGGTCTCAAGCTTCTTGATCATGTCAGAGGCCTTACCATCGAACTTGGTGGCCTTGACCTGAATATCCGGATGCTGCTTATTCCACTTGGCAACGATGTCGTTGACCAGAGTCATGCCCTCGGAATCCGGCAGACGGTGCATGTAGGTGATGTTGACCACGCCACCATCATCGGTGGTCTTCGTGTCGCCGGCAGTGTCGCTGCCGCAACCGGCCAAGCCCATTCCCATTGCTGCTACCGCGGCAAAAGCAGCCACGATGCGCTTATTGCGAGATACCATATCTCTACTCCTTCGTAGTGAAATCATCATCTCAGTGTGATGACTGATTACTAATGTATGCCCTCATTCTTTTATTGTCAACTTAGCTAACAATTACCGCGCGTCCCGTTGAGGCGAGTAGCATTGAACCGGTTCGATGCTCGATTGCGCGGATTTGTTTATTTCATTAACTCCCCTTACAAAGCAACGTACTTTTGGTCCGCCGGTAGACCTAATGAGATATTGGATAGCGGCAACAATCCAAGACGTTAGCTTGCAATCGTCCACCGCAAATTGCAAGCACTTGCCAACATTATCGGTTTTCAGGTCGCCGGCGCGATACCCGACTAGGGAGGCACCGCGCCTTAATGAGACGCTACACGAGCAGTCTCAGCAACTGGTAGAGCTGCCACAGGCTACGCACGTTGAAGTGCGTGCCGTCAACCGTGGCGTTCGCCTCGCCATCGCCCACATGGACGATCACGGTGCGCCCGTTCACGGTCAGACTACCGTGCATCGTGATATGATTGCATCTTGCAACCTTGTTGATTAAAGGCGCAAGCCGGTAATCAACGCAAAGGCCCGGTGCTGCAAACGTCGGGCCTTTTCTTATCGGCTCACGCCGATCGGCCCGTCATATCAACGGGGACACCGCATGTTACGGCATCACAAACCAATATATCAGCACCCCGGTGGCAATCAAGAAGACAGGTTCCAGAAAAAGAAAAAAAGGCCTGGGCATGTTGCCCAGGCCTCGGTTCGCGGACAGGGCGAGATTCGAACTCGCGGAGGGTTGCCCCTCAACGGTTTTCAAGACCGTCTCTTTAGGCCGCTCAGACACCTGTCCTGATGCGCGTTCACACGCGCAAGTATTCATTATACAGAAGGGAGGGATGTTGATATTCGGCAGTGCGGTCGGTCTTGGATTCGCCTGCTGGCTATCAGCGATCTCTCCCTCAGTAATCTCTCCCTCAGTCAGCTACGCTGACAGCTCCCTCATCAGAGGGAGCTAAAGCACGATGAGACTCAGGCCTCCCACTTCGTGGGCTCGATAACTTCCTTGCCGCCCATGTAGGCGCGCATGGCCTTCGGGATCTCGATGGAGCCGTCCTTCTGCTGGTGGTTCTCCATGATAGCGACCAGCCAACGGGTGGTGGCCAGCGTGCCGTTCAGGGTGGAGACCGGGCGGGTGCCGCCGTCTTCCATACGCTCGCGGATGTTCAGGCGGCGAGCCTGGTACTCGGTGCAGTTCGAGGTGGAGGTGAGCTCGCGGTAGCGGCCCTGGGTCGGCACCCAAGCCTCGCAGTCGAACTTACGGGCGGCGGAGGAACCGAGGTCGCCGGCGGCGGTATCGATGATGCGGTAGGGCACCTCGACCTTGGCGAGCATCTCCTGCTCCATGGCCAGCAGGTGCTCGTGCTCCTTGTAGGAGTCCTCCTGCTTGGCGTAAACGAACATCTCCACCTTGTCGAACTGGTGGACGCGGATGATGCCGGAAGTATCCTTGCCTGCGGCACCGGCCTCGCGGCGGTAGCAGGAGGACCAACCGCAGTAGCGCAGCGGGCCGTTGCCGAGGTCGAGGATCTCGTTCTCGTGCATGCCGGCGAGCGCCACTTCGGAAGTGCCGACCAGGTACTGGTCATCGGGCTCGCGCAGACGGTAGATCTCGTCGGCGTGGGAGTTCAGGAAGCCGGTGCCGCGCATGACCTCGGGGCGCACCAGCGTCGGGGTGATGGCCAGCGTGAAGCCGTGCTCTTCGGCCTGGTCCACGGCCATGGTGAGCATGGCAATCTGCATGCGGGCCACCTGGCCACGCAGGAAGTAGAAGCGGGAGCCGCCGACCTTGACGCCGCGGCGCATGTCGATGCCGGCCACGCCGGTGCCGAGGGTCAGGTGGTCCTTGGGCTCGAAGCCTTCGGCCGCGAAGTCGCGAATCTGGCCAACCTTCTTGACGACCACGTAGTCGTCCTCGCCGCCTTCGGGAGCTTCGGGCTCCACGATGTTGGAGAGCTTCCACATGGCGGTGGTGTATTCCTCGGCGGCGGAATCGGCCTTGGACTTGTATTCGGAGACCTTCTGGGACAGTTCCTTGGTCTCGGCGATGAGCTTGGCCTTCTCGTCCGCCGGGGCGGAGGCGACCTTCTTGCCGATTTCCTTCTGCTGGGCGCGAGCCTCTTCGAAGGCCTTCAGCGCCTCACGACGTGCGGTGTCGGAGGAGAGCACTTCGTCGACGAGTTCCACGGACTCGCCGCGCTTGCGCTGGGATTCCTTGACGATATCGGTGTGTTCACGGATGAATTGAATATCAAGCATGGGCACCAGACTAGCCGCGTAAGCAGACACCGACAATGGCCGAATGCGCGGGAGTCACGCGGAAATCACAGGGAAGCCCGGGAAAGTCCGCGGACGGGTCCACCCGGCCAATTTCGTCAGATGAGACGCGATTGAACCATAATCGCGCCCCACGGGGCTGTTGCGTGCAGGAAATGTTCACGTACGGCGCACCATGGCCGCAAACGACCTCCCCACCGATAACAATAGGAGCCATGCCTCAGCCTGCCCTCACCGTGTTTCTGATCATCGCCGCAATCGCCATTGTGGTGGTGCTCATCGCCGTCATCGTCATCGCTCTGCGCGCGCAGCGCCGCCGCAAGCTGGCTCAGACGCTGGAGAAGCGCCGGGACGACGAGGTGCAGTACGCCTTCATCGTGAATCCGTCCAAACCGCAGGCCGAAGCCCGCCGGCTGCATATCCAGAGGTTCTGCGAGGCCAAGGGGCTCAATCGCATCCGCTTCTACGACACCCAGCTTGACAAGGACGGCAGGGTCTGCGCGCTTGAGGCGCTGGAGGACGGCGCCGACGTGGTGATCGCGGTCGGCGGCGACGGCACGGTGCGCACGGTGGCGAGCGCCGTCTCCGGCACCGGCCATGCGCTGGGCATCATCCCCATCGGCACCGGCAACCTGTTTGCCCGCAATATGGGCGTTCCCGTGGACGATATCGACGCCGCGCTGACCGTGGCCACCTCCCACGGCTCCCGCCTGGTGGACATGGGCCGTCTCACCCTGCTCGACCACCCGGAGGACGACCACGGCCACGCCTTCCTCATCATCGCCGGCATCGGCTTCGATGCGGCCATGATCGACGACACCAACCCCGAGCTCAAGGCGAACATCAGCTGGCTCGCCTACTTCGTGGGCGGCGTGAAGAACCTGTTCGCGCCGAAGTTCCGCGGCACGCTGACAGTCACCAGCGCCGACGGCTCGACCCACACCATCAAGAATCTCGATTTCCGCACGGTGATGGCCGGCAACTGCGGCCAGATTCCCATGTTCTCGCTGATGCCGGCGGCATCCTATGACGATGGTCTGCTGGACTTCGAAATCATCGACACCACCGGCGGCATCCTCGGCTGGGCCAACCTGTTCGGCGACGTGGTGCACCAGACGATCATCGGCAAGCCCGAACAGAACCCGCTGTCCACGAACTCGACCATCGAACAGGTTCAGGGCGTCAGTGCCGAAATCACATTGGAAAAGCCGGCCAAAGCGCAGGTGGACGGCGACATGCTACCGGAGACCAAACATATTCGTTTCTCAGTGGATCATCGCGCGCTGATCGTGCGCGTACCCGACGCCTCCGCGCTGGAAAAGACCGCACAGGCCGCTGCCTCAAACGCCACCTCGGATTTCGCCGAAATGACCGGCACGCTCGAGCCGATTCGCTGATCCGCTACGATGCGTGGCCGGTGACTCGGGCGACGTGCATTGCCAGATAGGCGGTTTCGTCGTCGCTGATATCCGTGTCGAGGCGCAGTTCGAGCAGGGAGGCGATGGTTCGCGCGCATCGTAGCGCGGCGGGATAGGACTCACGAATCACCTTCATCACCGGTGCCGGCTCATCCGTCAGTTGCTGGTGCTGGTGGATGCGTACGAACAGGTAACGCAGATGGGTGATGAACCTGCCCACATTCACGGAACTGCGGTCCAACGTGATGCCGTAGCTGTGGTCGATAATGTCAAGCAGTTGCTGGATCACGCCCGTCATCGTATACGTATAGGACAGGTCGCCGGTGGCGAAGCCGGCGTTGACCAGATGCATGGCAAGCGCGGTGGCCTCGCCGTCCGGCAGCGTGACGTCGAGCCGCGCATTGAGCGATGCGAGCATCGCACGCCCCTGCGCGTATTCCTGCGGGTACAGGTTGCTCACCTCGCCGAGCAGCGGGTAGGTAATGTCGATGCCGCGCCGCACCCGCTCCACCGCATTCGCCACGTGATCCGACAAGGCCATGACCAGCGTGGTGCTGCCGGTCTCACGCTCCCCCAGTCCGGCTTCCTGCATGGATTCGACGACCACGCGGATGATTTCGGGCGGAATGTCCGCCAGCATCTGCGCCAGATGGTCCGGGTCACGCCCGTCCGACGGCACGAAGGTGCGCACGACTTTCGACTCGTCGACCGTCTGCCCCGGCTTGGCCTGGAACCCCAGTCCACGGCCGGTGAGAATCACCTCACCGCCGTCGCCGCCTTTGGCGAGCACGACGTTGTTGTTGAACACTCGCAGTATTTCCATGGCATCCTTTCGCAACGTCATTGTTCCACATCGATGATCGGGCTGCCGGCTGATACGGTTTTGCAGTCACCGCCGTTGTTGTCGCCGCTACCGTCGCCGATCAACGGCGTGACCACGGTCAGTTCAGCGGCGTTGACCACCGTCACCACCACCACAACGCTGTGCCCGGCCGCCGCGACTTTGCCGAAATCCACGGTGGCCAGTGGCTCTCCCGCCGCGATCCGCTCGCCTTTAGCCACGACCACAGCGAATCCCTCGCCATCCATATCGACGGTGTCAATGCCGATATGAACCAGCACCTCGATGCCGCCATCGGTTTTAATGCCGAAGGCATGGCCGGTTCGGGCCACGGTTTTCAGCATGCCACTGACCGGTGCGAGCACGGCTGTCTCACCGGTCGTCTCCGGCACGACGCCTACGCCCTCCCCCAGCGCGCGGGAGGCGAACACCGGATCGCCGGTCGCTTCCAGATTCACCAGCCGGCCGGCGACCGGCGACAAGATGGCGTTGGAGTCAAGAGCCCGATCAGGGGCAGCCCGCGATGGAGAATCTTCCGCAGACTCCACATCCGACACGGTCGTGTCAATCCCCCTCGCCATATCCTGCGGGCGTGCGTTCTCGTCTGCCGAGACCATCTGCGTCTTGGTGGCGCGCGACGGCGTGCGGTACCCGAACAACACCGTCAACACCATCGCCATTACAAACGCAACGGCGATGGACAGCGCGTACACCCACATCCGATCGAACACCGGAATCGTCAGCAACGAGGAGAAGGCGAATGCCGTAGTCGTAACGCCCCGGACCATCTGGCCGGATGGCAGCACGGACGGGAACAGCCAGCCGAACACCGCGCTGGTCACTCCGCCGGCCGCGCAGCCGGCGAGCAGCCAGCGGTAGACGCGGCGGTGATGCAGATGGATGCCGTACAGGCTCAGTTCCGAAACGCCACCCAGCAATCCCGCGAGCAACGCCCCCACCGCGGTCTGCCGCATGGCCGAATCCTTGCCGCGTACGGCCAGCACGAGTACGCCGGCGGTGGCACCGAAGCAGGCGAAGTTCCATACACCCATCGGACCTTGGACGAAGTCGTAGCCGAGCGTCTGAATGTTCATCAGTATCAGGGCGTTCAACGGCCAGTGCAGACCGAGCGGCACGAGAAACGGGTAGAGCATCGGGATGATGAGCGCGAACAGGAATGGCACGTGCGCGTTAAGCCATGCTGTGGCCGCTCCCAGCCCGCTGCCGAGCCATATTCCCAGAGGCCCGATAACCAGTATGGTGAGCGCAAAAACGACGACCAGTGAGAGGAATGGCACGAACACCAGCTGTACGCTGTCGGGAATGACGCGCTTCAGCCCGCGGTAGACCACGGCGAGCACGGCGGCCATGAGCAACGGCACGAAGACGTTGCCGCCGTAGTCGTTGAGTTGAATCGGTATGCCGAACGCCGACACGGTGCAGGTTTCGGCGCCGAATACGGCGTTGGCCGAGCATTGAATCGCCCCGGAGAGGGCGCTGGATACGGACGTCCCGGACATTCCGGACATCACGCCAGTAAACTGCGGGGTCATCAGCGCGGCCATAATCGCGCCGCCGAGCCAGGGGTCGACGTCCAGTTTCTTGGCCGCATTGTAGGCGATCATAATCGGCAGAACGGTGAACACACCCTCCCAAATCGCCTTGAGTAGTATCCAGCCGGCGGAGGTCTCGCCGTCAGGCACGATGCCGAGTGCAACGATCACGTTGACGATGGCGATGACCAGCGAGGCACCGAGCAGTACACCCAGAATCGGGCGGAACGAGTCAGACAGGTAGTCGAAAAACGCGGCAGCCCAAGCGCGGGCGGCACTGCCCCACTCGCGGACGGTACGAGGCGTGAAGTGACGGGATGTATTGGATGGGCCGCAACTTTGTTCGGCGTCGGTGGCAGTATCGCGCGATGGTGCGGCATCGTCGGAAAGGTACGGCGCGGACTGCGCGGGTTGCGTGGGCTGTGTGGATTGCGCTGACTGCGCGGGCTGCGCTGACTGCGCGGGCTGCGCTGGCTGAGTGGGTTGCGTTGACTGCGACGCTGACTGCATCACTGCCGATGGCAATTGCGCTGCCGGCATCAATCGCGCCGTCCGCAGCCGAACGATCTGCTCGTACACCGAGGCGACCGCTCCGCCGATGATGACCTGATAACGATTGCCGGCTCGCGGGAATGCACCGAGGACTCCGGGGATGGATTCAAGACCGTGCTGGTTGACATGGCCGGCATCGGCCAGTTCGAAGTGCAGTCGCGTGGCGCAATGGGTCAGGCTGGTAATGTTCGCGGGGCCGCCGACGGCATCGACGATGCGCGCCGCAATCACTGCAGGCGTTGCGTTCGATGCGTTCGCCACGGTTCCTCCTTGCTGCCGTATGCCACTGTGTTCCATTATCGGCGCTGGGTGCCCCAAAAGCACGGCAATGCCGGCAAAGCATCGCGAAACGGCAACTATGCGCTACGGTGCTCCGCGATGGTGTCCCGCCATAATGTTCCGCGATGATGCTTCGCCACACCCGTTCTCCGTATTTGCCGCAGCGCCCATTCCGACATCATTCCACCATGCAGAATCCTGCAATCGTTGTCAAAAATCATCGTTTTTTGCTGCCTATTCGGAGTGTCGCGACTGCGGAAGTCGTATTCTATCTTTCACACACGTTGCGTAGCAGGGTTGTTACTCAAAACGAGGCAAGACCTGGAGCGACGTGGAATTTGCGTATCGTAATATGCGAATTCCACGTTGTTCCAGGTCTTTTTTTGTTTTCGGGCGACTGCAGACAATCGAAGCCTGACCTTGCACGCGGCAGAGGGGCCACGCAACAGGCGCGGTCCGTCAACGGCGAAAGGACAAGGCAATGACGACGACAACGGCATCACCCGTATCGAAACAGACGGCATCCGCGGCGCAGGAAACCAGCGCAACCGGTGCGGCGGCCACCGCAATCGAAACCATCGAAACCGGCGTGGCCGGAGTGGCGGGCGCGGCCACAAACGCGGCAGCCAACGCAATCGAGGACCTCGAAGCCGCCGAATCGCACGGCTTCTCCACGCGCTTCCCGCTCAACAGCGCATTCATCTTCACCTTCGGCGCGCTCGGCGGCATGCTGTTCGGTTTCGACACCGGCATCATCTCCGGCGCCTCCCCGCTTATCGAATCGGACTTCGGCCTGAGCGTCTCCCAGACCGGCTTCATCACCTCCTCGGCTCGTGCGCAGGCGCGCTGTCGATCGGCGCACTGTCTGACCGGTTCGGCCGCAAGAAGCTGCTCATCGTCTCCGCGCTGCTGTTCCTGCTCGGCTCAGGCCTGTGCGCCTCCTCCACCGGATTCGCGATGATGGTGTGCGCCCGCATCATCCTGGGTCTCGCCGTCGGCGCGGCCTCCGCCCTGACCCCGGCGTACTTGGCCGAACTGGCGCCGAAGGAGCGTCGCGGCTCACTGTCCACGCTGTTCCAGCTCATGGTCACCTTCGGCATTCTGCTGGCCTACGCCTCCAACCTCGGATTCCTGAACCACAACCTCTTCGGCATCCGCGACTGGCGCTGGATGCTCGGTTCGGCGCTGGTGCCGGCCGCCTTGTTGCTGCTCGGCGGCCTGTTGCTGCCCGAATCCCCGCGTTATCTGGTGAACAAGGGCGACACCCGCAACGCCTTCAAAGTGCTTACGCTGATTCGCAAGGACGTGGATCAGACCCAGGTGCAGATTGAGCTGGACGAAATCAAGGCCGTGGCCGCACAGGACACCAAGGGTGGTGTGCGCGAACTGTTCCGTATCGCTCGTCCGGCGCTGGTGGCCGCCATCGGTATCATGCTGTTCCAGCAGCTCGTGGGCATCAACTCGGTGATCTACTTCCTGCCGCAGGTGTTCATCAAGGGCTTCGGCTTCCCTGAAGGCGACGCGATCTGGGTGTCGGTGGGCATCGGCGTGGTGAACTTCGTGAGCACCATCGTGGCCACGCTTATCATGGATCGTTTCCCGCGCAAGGGCATGCTGATCTTCGGTTCCATCGTGATGACCGTTTCGCTCGCAGTGCTCGCCGTGATGAACTTCGTGGGCGACGTGGCCGTGCTGGCAGTGCCGACGATGATTCTCATCGCTTTCTATATCCTCGGCTTTGCGGTCTCGTGGGGCCCGATCGCCTGGGTGCTTATCGGCGAGATCTTCCCGCTGAGCGTGCGCGGCATCGGCTCATCCTTCGGCTCGGCGGCGAACTGGCTGGGCAACTTCATCGTCTCCCAGTTCTTCCTCGTGCTGCTCGATGCGTTCGGCAACAATGTGGGCGGCCCGTTCGCGATTTTCGGCGTGTTCTCGGCCCTGTCCATCCCGTTCGTGCTGCGCTTGGTGCCCGAGACCAAGGGCAAGTCGCTGGAGGAAATCGAGAAGGAAATGACCAAGCGCTAGACAACCGGCACACGATTCGCACAAAAGTTGACAACTCTTAACATAAGAGTACCCAAAGTGGCGAAAAACGTGGCAGAATAGGGAACATGGTAGCAAACAATGCGGGTCAGCCCGCCACCCCAGCAGATCTGATTAATGTCGATGAGGTTATCGGCAAGTACTATGACCTCGTCCCCGATCCCGAAGTCCCCGAGCAGCGTGTCATCTTCGGCACCTCCGGCCACCGCGGATCGTCCCTGAAGACCTCGTTCAACGAGGCCCACATCATCGCCATCTCCCAGGCCATCGCCGAATACCGCAAGAAGGCCGGCGTCACCGGCCCGCTGTACCTCGGCTCCGACACCCACGCGCTGTCCGGCCCGGCCAAGAAGACCGCCATCGAGGTGCTCGTCGCCAACGGCGTGCACGTACGCGTCGATTCCCGTGACGACTTCGTGCCCACCCCGGTGGTCTCCCAGGCCATCCTGACCCACAACCGTGCGGCCGACGGCACCCAGCGCTTCGAGGGCGAGGGCCTCGCCGACGGCATCGTCGTCACGCCGTCCCACAACCCGCCCACCGACGGTGGCTTCAAGTACGACCCCGTCACCGGCGGCCCGGCTCCGGCCGAGACCACCAATGCCATCGCCGCTCGCGCCAACGAGCTGCTCGGCGACTTCAAGTCCATCAAGCGTGTGCCCTACGAGGAGGCCATCAAGTCCGAGTACGTCGAGGGCTTCGACTTCCGCGAGCACTACGTGGACGACCTGGAGAACGTCATCGACTTCGACGTGATCCGCAACTCCGGCGTGCGTCTGGGCATCGATCCGCTCGGCGGCGCTTCCGTGAACTACTGGCCGCTCATCAACGAGAAGTACGGCCTGAACATCGGCGTGGTGCGTCCTGAGGTCGACCCGACCTGGCGCTTCATGACCATCGACCACGACGGCAAGATCCGCATGGACCCGTCTTCCCCGTACGCCATGAAGGGCCTGGTCGACGAGCTCAACGCCGGCGCTTGGGACAAGTACGATCTGGTCGGCGGCACCGACCCGGACGCCGACCGTCACGGCATCGTCTGCCCGAACTGGGGCGTGATGAACCCGAACCACTACATCGCCGTGTGCGTGGAGTACCTGTTCGGCGGCAACCGTCCGGGCTGGCCTGAGGGCGCAGCCGTGGGCAAGACGCTGGTCTCCTCTTCCCTGATCGACCGCGTGGCCGCATCGATCAACGCGAAGGTCATCGAAGTGCCGGTGGGCTTCAAGTGGTTCGTGGACCCGCTGTTCAGCGGCGAAGTCGCCTTCGGCGGCGAGGAGAGCTCCGGCATGAGCTTCCTGCGCAAGGATGGCCGCGTGTGGACCACCGATAAGGATGGTCTGATCCCCGACCTGCTGGCCGCCGAGATCACTGCCAAGACCGGCAAGAACCCGGCCCAGCTTCACCAGGAGCAGGTCGAGCGCTTCGGCGAGTCTTGGTACAAGCGCGTCGACACCCCGACCACACTGGAGCAGAAGGCCAAGTTCGCGGCACTGTCCGGCGACGACGTGACCGCCTCCACCCTGGCTGGCGAAGACATCACCGCCAAGCTGACCGAGGCACCGGGCAACCACGCCAAGATCGGCGGTCTGAAGGTCACCACCAAGGACAACTGGTTCGCCGCCCGCCCCTCCGGCACCGAGAACATCTACAAGGTGTACGCCGAGTCCTTCGTCTCCCCCGAGGCTCTGGACAAGGTACTCGACGAGGCCACCGTCGTGGTCGACAAGGCCCTGAGCGAGTGAAATCGCTGCGTTAGTCGCGTTCACCGCAACTAATAAGGCTCTGCATTGGATTCATGCAATCCAATGCAGAGCTTTTTTTAGCGCATATGCAGTTCGCGACCACTGAAACACGCAGGTCAACGGTTCTCCTCATGCACCGTGACTGCATTTTCTCAACATCACTGCAGGGCAGGACGGCCAGATGACCGCGAAACGTTCGCCTGCCTACCATCATCATTGTGGGGTCACAGCGGCCAGATGACCGCCGAAGCGTTCGGTCGGCTTGCATCATGGTCGAGTTTTAACATCGTTGTGGGACGCCACGACGAATTTGCCCATTCCAGAGTTGCCATCCCACAAAAGCGTGGGACAACAGCTAAGTCAATCGTTTTACATTTTCCCCATCCCACACACTCAAACTGGAAACCCCGGAAAGACGCCATTCCTGCCACACCCGTCACAGCCATTACCCGAGGGGCCGTGGGACGCCACGCAAAAATCGGCAAAACACGCGTAGCGTCCCACACCCATTGGCGCAAATCCACGCTCAATGCACCGACAACACCCCCAATCGACCACTATGACACATTTCCCTCCACAATCGAACACTAGTCATTCACGAAATCCATCACTACGAGGCATCGCAATCGAACGGCATGCAATATCAAGCACACACCACAACAACAGGTCGTACAAATATTGCCTTTACATCAGTCCGTTTCGAACATCATGGTCACAGCAGGCTCTGCGCCAACTCTTCAAGAGACATGGCAACTACATGAAACTCGAATACGGCACCGCGCGAAGCAAGCGCCCTCGCCACGTTGAAAGCGAATTCAGCACGAGTATCCTCGTTAGCGATACTTGCCGCCGTGGCGATGAAGACCAGCCATCTCCGCCCGACCAGCATGCCCCTTTTCTCTTGGTCACGGCGCCATTGAGTCTTACTCGTACGATGATGATCGCCATCATATTCAACAGCGACCTTGAACTCTGGCCACGCTAAGTCCAACGTTATGGGAGCTCCAGATGCAAAAGCCGCGTCCGGCACCACATAGTTCGCAACCGGCTGTGGAATCCCATGCGCCACCAGAGAGAGTCGTTCTTCTGATTCTTTGGGCGAATCAGCACCAGGTGATATCAGAGGCAATGCTCGAACGCAGGACGGGCGCCCTCTGAATCGGGTAAATTGCTCCACGAACTTCACCAGATCCTGATAGATTGCAGCAGCATCACGATCCTTAGCCAATACTGGCTGTTTGCTCGTAGCAGTAATGACGGCATCCCCGAGCACAATCAGAGACTCAAAAGAAACATACGGGGCAAGTTGAGCCCATACGTGAAACAGGTCCAGCGCAAACACGTGTTGGTTCATTTCCACATTGGCGGCTTTAGCCGCATGTTTCCAAATATGCGTTTGCAGTGGTGCATGGCGTGTACGAAACCGCTTGCTCTTAACGCTGGATACAGTGTGCAGCTTGGCCGAGTCGAGGTCGCAATCGGCGGGAATCGGTACGGATTGCAGAGCGAGGGAAGTGGTCATGCCGAAAAGCAGCTTCTTGCCCGCCCGTTTCGCTTCCTCAGTGCAGCGTGCGACCATGTCGCGTTTGCGCTGGGCGAGGCTTTCGCTCATGGTCGGTGTCGCTGCAGAATCATGTGCACCACTGTTCGGCGATGACGAGTCGCGAGAAGTCGGGTATTTCGAGTCAGTAGAAAATGACCCCGCAAATTCGGGCGGAACAAAAACTGCCTCCGATTCTTCCGGAGGCTGATCGTATATAGAGCCTGGCAGAGCTCCATAGTTGGTGATGCCGTCGGTCATCCTGTTCATGACACCACCATATGGGTAGTGGGTGCGGAAACGGAAGCCGATCCGAGGTATGTGGTCCTAGCTTCACTTACGCACATTCATTGTGGATAACCATGTGGACACCTCACTTATACACATAGTCACCCACCTCTTCAACCCCGATTTGACACACTAACTGTATCTGATATGATTACAGTATCATAACTGTACACATCATAGTTACAGTATCGACTCGGTAAGGAGGTCGTTTCATGAACGGCGACCATTCACTGGCAGTGCACGCATTGGTCTACCTTGACCATCGCGCCACACACCTGCCCAGTCAGATCCTGGCCGAGAACATATGTACCAATGCGGCGCGCGTGCGCAAAGTAATGCGACCGCTCGCCTCAGCCGGACTCATCGCCACTAAAGAGGGTGCTGAAGGCGGGTACGCTCTGGCCCGGCCCGCCGCCGAAATCACTTTGCGCGCGGTAGCGGAAGCCACCGGCACCACTTTTGTGAAAGTGAACTGGACACCGGGCGACGTACACGAGGACTGTCTGGTGTCATCTTCAATGGGCGCAGTGATGAACGACATCTATGCCGGGCTCAACCGCACTTGCCTCGAACAACTCGAACACACCACCATCCACGACATCACCGAACAGATATTCAGCGAGCGCAAAGGCTAATAATCCCGCGCGTTTCCCCTAGCCAGCATCAGTCGATAACGCTTCGGCAGTCAAAGAAGAAAACAGACGCCGCACGGCACACAACACATCAGCACAACGCACTCTTATCACTCGAATACGTAAGGAAGTAACCATGTCCATCAGCACACCCAATGCCATCAGCACACCCAACACCTCCCCCACTATCACCACCGACGCCCTGATCATTGGATTCGGCAAGGGCGGCAAAACCTTGGCTGCCAAGCTCAGTGCAGCCGGCCGCAAGGTCGTCGTCGCCGAGGCAAGCGCCGACATGTACGGCGGCACCTGCATCAATATCGGATGCTTGCCGTCCAAGTCACTGATTTTGTCCGCCGAACAGGCGCGGCGGGATGGCGCGAACAGTACTCCCGAAACCCGCGAAGCAGCGTTCGAGGCTGCTATCAAGGAGAAGCGCCGCGTCACTTCGATGCTGCGCGACAAGAACTATCACAAGCTCGCCGACCAAGACAACATCACCGTAATCACCGGCCGCGCTCACTTCACCGGCCCTCATAGCGTGGAAATCGCCACCGCTGAGGGCCCGGTCGCCGTGACCGCCAGCAAGATCTTCATCAATACCGGTGCCACGCCGCGCATTCCGGATATTCCCGGTATCCACACTACGCCCGGCGTCTACACCAGCACTGGACTGATGGATCTCGACGATATGCCGCAGCGACTGGTGATTATCGGTTCAGGATTCATTGGACTTGAGTTTGCCTCGATGTTTGCCGATTTCGGCACGGCGGTTACCGTGCTGCAGCACAATGCCGAGTTCCTGCCGCGCGAGGATGCGGATGTGGCGGCCGCGATTCGCGCACAGTTGGAAGCGCAGGGCGTCAAGTTCCTGTTCAACGCGGATACCAAGGCCATCGCGCCTGCTGCTGACGGCGGCGTCAGGTTGTCCGTTGCGGTGAAGGGTATGACTCGCGGCGCATCGCAAGCTTGCGATTCCACCCCCGCCGGCACCGGGAACGCTCATACCGATATCACCGGCGCCACCGACACTACAACAACCACCAGCCCCACTAGCAACCCGACCGATCACGCCACGATGTCACACGTTCAAACGAAACCATCAGACGATGGCGAGCCGCGGTTCGCCGAGCCGGCTGAAGCCCGATTCTGCCTGACCACCGACGCGGTACTGGTGGCCACCGGACGTACGCCGAACGTCGAGGGACTGCATCTTGAGGCAGCTGGCGTGGAGCTCACCGAACGCGGTGCCGTGAAAGTCGACGAGCTTCTGCGCACCACAGCAGCCGACATTTGGGCTCTGGGCGATGTGAACGGCGGCCCGCAGCACACGTACATTTCGCTGGATGACTATCGCGTGGTGTGGTCGCAGCTCAATGGTTCCGACCGTCCGCACACGGTGAAGGACCGCAAGCATGTGCCGTCGAGCACATTCCTCGCCACGCCTTACTCGCGCGTGGGATTGAATGAGCGCGAGGCGAAGGCGGCTGGATTGGATTATGTGGTCAAGCGATTGCCGGTGGCCGCTGTGCCGAAGGCCCAGGTAATGCGGCGACCGGATGGTCTGATGAAGGCGATTGTGGAACGCAATACTGGCCGCATTCTGGGTGCGATGCTGCTTTCCGTCGAGTCGCACGAGGTGATCAATATCGTCAAGTTGGCGATGGATCTTGACGCGCCGGCCAGCACGTTGCGCGATATGGTGTTCACGCATCCGACGATTGCCGAGGCACTGAACGACTTGTTCGCGTAGTTTGTTCGCATAGCACGCCCGCGCAGCATGACCCGCGTAGCGCAGCCCGCAACAGACTCCCCTAATGCGCGCGAAGGTCCTCATCGACGTAAACCGATGAGGACCTTCGCGCTGTCGTCATGATCCGTACGTGACAGCAATCACGTCCGAACCAGCCGTTACTTCAAGCCGAGCTTACGGTCCAGAATGTCGGAGGCATCCAATCCTAAGCGGCGTCGGATGAACCAGCCAAGACCGAGCGGCAGGCCGGGGGCCCAGGGGCGTGAATAG
>OBYB01000635.1_pt1 | contig 21804 bp, 16 predicted proteins | sample 1538181 | NCBI WGS metagenome assembly OBYB01 (sample SAMEA2580157, study PRJEB22360) | human gut metagenome | biome: human gut; feature: human-associated habitat; material: faeces | place: Denmark | collected 2008/2010 | reverse complement strand
AAAGGTACTCGGTACTCCGGTACAAGCTATTATGGATACCGAAGACCGTGAACTTTTCGTGCAGAAACTGAATGAAATCAATGTAAAGACTATCAAGAGCGAAGCCGTGGAAAATGCGGAAGATGCTCGTCGTGCAGCAAAAGAACTGGGTTATCCGGTGATTGTTCGTGCTGCTTATGCATTGGGTGGTTTGGGTTCCGGTTTTTGTGATAACGAGGAACAACTGAATATTCTGGTAGAAAAGGCTTTTTCCTTCTCCCCACAAGTATTGGTGGAAAAATCACTCCGTGGCTGGAAAGAAGTGGAATACGAAGTAGTGCGCGACCGCTTCGATAACTGTATTACTGTTTGTAATATGGAGAATTTCGATCCGCTAGGTATCCATACCGGTGAGTCTATCGTTATTGCTCCGTCTCAAACGCTTACTAACAAAGAATATCATAAACTTCGTGAATTGGCTATCCGTATCATTCGCCATATCGGTATCGTGGGCGAATGTAACGTACAATACGCTTTCGATCCGGAATCCGAAGATTACCGAGTGATTGAAGTAAATGCCCGTCTTTCCCGTTCATCAGCCTTGGCCTCCAAAGCAACCGGCTATCCGCTGGCTTTCGTTGCCGCTAAATTAGGATTGGGTTACGGACTTTTCGATTTGAAAAATTCCGTAACAAAAACGACCTCCGCCTTCTTCGAGCCTGCTCTGGATTATGTGGTCTGTAAAATTCCTCGTTGGGACTTGGGTAAATTCCATGGGGTAGACAAAGAATTGGGTTCTTCAATGAAATCAGTCGGTGAAGTAATGGCTATCGGTCGTACTTTTGAAGAAGCGATCCAGAAAGGTCTTCGTATGATAGGACAGGGAATGCACGGATTTGTGGAAAACAAAGAACTGGTTATCTCTGATATTGACAAAGCACTTCGTGAGCCGACCGATAAACGTATTTTTGTAATATCGAAAGCATTCCGTGCCGGATACACAATTGATCAGGTACATGAACTGACAAAGATTGACAAGTGGTTCCTTCAGAAACTGATGAATATTATGCAGACTTCCGAAGAACTGCACAGTTGGGGAAACAATCACAAACAGATTACCGACTTGCCGGGAGAATTGCTGAAGAAAGCGAAAGTGCAAGGCTTCTCCGATTTCCAGATTGCCCGTGCCATTGGTTATGAAGGTGATATGGAAGACGGCATTCTCTATGTCCGTAATCATCGCAAACGTGCGGGTATTCTTCCCGTTGTGAAACAAATTGATACTCTGGCTGCCGAATACCCGGCACAAACTAATTATCTATATCTTACTTATAGTGGTGTAGCAAATGACGTTCATTATCTGGGTGACCATAAATCTATCGTCGTACTAGGCTCCGGTGCCTATCGTATCGGTTCTTCGGTTGAGTTCGACTGGTGTGGTGTTCAGGCATTGAATACAATCCGCAAGGAAGGGTGGCGCAGCGTTATGATTAACTATAATCCGGAAACCGTATCTACGGATTACGATATGTGCGACCGCCTCTATTTCGATGAACTGACTTTCGAACGCGTAATGGATATTCTGGAACTCGAAAATCCACATGGCGTCATTGTATCTACCGGTGGACAAATTCCGAATAATCTGGCATTGCGCCTGGATGCACAAAATATCAATATTCTCGGTACAAGTGCCAAAAGCATTGACAACGCTGAGGATCGCGAGAAATTCTCTGCCATGCTCGACCGTATTGGTGTAGACCAGCCGCGTTGGCGTGAACTGACTTCTATGGATGATATCAATGAATTTGTTGACGAGGTCGGTTTTCCTGTACTTGTCCGTCCGTCTTATGTGCTTTCGGGTGCCGCGATGAATGTTTGCTCCAATCAGGAAGAACTGGAACGTTTCCTGAAACTGGCAGCCAATGTATCGAAGAAACATCCGGTAGTAGTAAGTCAGTTTATTGAGCATGCCAAGGAAGTGGAAATGGATGCCGTGGCTCAAAATGGAGAAATCGTAGCGTATGCTATCAGTGAGCACATCGAGTTTGCCGGTGTGCACTCCGGTGATGCGACCATTCAATTCCCGCCGCAAAAGTTATATGTGGAGACGGTTCGCCGCATCAAGCGTATCAGCCGTGAGATTGCCAAGGCTTTGAACATTTCCGGTCCGTTCAATATCCAATATTTGGCAAAAGATAATGATATCAAGGTGATCGAATGCAACCTGCGTGCCAGCCGCTCTTTCCCGTTTGTCAGCAAGGTATTGAAGATAAACTTTATCGAACTGGCAACGAAAGTAATGCTTGGCCTGCCTGTCGAAAAACCGGAAAAGAATCTTTTTGAACTGGACTATGTTGGAATCAAGGCTTCCCAGTTCTCCTTCAACCGTTTGCAGAAAGCCGACCCGGTGTTGGGGGTAGATATGGCTTCCACCGGTGAAGTCGGTTGTATAGGTATGGATACTTCCTGCGCTGTACTGAAAGCAATGCTTTCCGTAGGTTATCGCATTCCGAAGAAGAATATCCTGCTTTCTACAGGTACAATGAAACAGAAAGCCGATATGATAGACGCAGCCCGTATGTTGGTAAATAAAGGATATAAGCTCTTTGCTACGGGCGGTACGCACAAAGCGCTTGCCGAAAACGGTATTGAGAGTACTCATGTTTATTGGCCGAGTGAAGAAGGACATCCGCAAGCTTTGGAAATGCTCCATAGTAAAAAGATTGATATGGTAGTCAACATTCCGAAGAATTTGACAGCCGGAGAGTTGGACAACGGATATAAAATCCGTCGTGCGGCTATCGACCTGAATGTTCCGTTGATAACGAATGCCCGTTTGGCTAGTGCATTTATTAATGCTTTCTGTACAATGAGCATTGATGATATTGCTATCAAGAGTTGGGCGGAATATAAGTAATATAATAAGTTGTTATATAATAAGTAGAAGAAGTCGTCTCTGTTTTTTCAGGGGCGGCTTTTTTTATAAAAATATTGCAAAAAGGATAATTGGCTTAGTCTCCGTGCTCATTTTTTTATGCTCGAAAATTAGTTGCATTCAAATATTCGTTTTACCTTTGACAGAAATTGTCAACGTGTAAAGTAAATGGAGTCATTGAGTCAGTATTCAAAAGATGTTCGTGAGGAATTGAAATTGTCATTACAAGAAGTCTATAATCGAACTGATATAGATGTCACTCTTTGGGGGTATAAGATGTTTGATTTGGAGAGTCGTAGATATATTGGAAATAAAGCAAAGTTAACCCCTTGGATTATGAATATAATCAACGAGCATACAGGAGGGTTTGAATCATTTTTTGATGTCTTTGCGGGAACCGCATCTGTTTCCAAGGCTGCGATACCTTATGCAAAGAGAATAATAATGAATGACTTTCTGTCATCTAACAATATTATATATCAAGCCTTTTTTGGTTCCGGAGTTTATGATATGAATAAACTTCATTCAATCATAGAGTATTATAATAATATAAATCCTGACACTATTGAAGACAATTACTTTTCGGATAATTTCGGAGATAAGTTCTTTGATTACAAGAACTCCAAATTGATAGGTCATATAAGGGAGGATGTCGAAAGGAGGAAAGTGGCATTGACGCATAAGGAATATGCCATTCTATTGACCTCTTTAATATATAGTATTGATAAAATAGCAAATACAGTAGGGCATTTTGATGCATACATCAAAAAAAACATCCTGTATCATCCTTTATCCATACAACTTATTAGACCACTTGATCCTCAGTGTGTAGAAATCTTTAGAGAAGACTCCAATATACTTGCTGAAAACATCACGGCAGATGTTGCATATATTGACCCGCCTTATAACTCTCGTCAATATAGTAGATTTTATCATATTTACGAAAATCTGGTAACTTGGGAGAAGCCTGAATTGTTTGGTGTAGCGATGAAGCCTAAAGCACAAAATATGAGTGCATATTGTACCTCTAGTGCTCCCGTTGCATTTCGGGATCTTATAAGTAAATTGAACGTCAAGTATATTGTCATATCATACAATAATACATACGAATCAAAAAGCGGGTCATCAAAAAACAAGATTACATTAGAGCAGATTAAATCCATTTTAGAAGAACGCGGTACTACAAAGATATATGATTGCGATCACAGATATTTTAATGCAGGTAAGACTAATTTTGCAAAGCACAAGGAACTATTATTTATCACGGAAGTAGGGCAATGAAAAAAAAGATAGTAAGATCACCTTTTTTCTATGTTGGAGACAAATATAAGCTCATTGAAGAAATTAGCTCGTATTTCCCTGACGACATAGAGAAATTCGTTGAACCGTTTGTTGGCGGAGGGTCGGTATTTATGAATATTGACGCTCGGAAATTTTACCTGAATGATATAGATGTAAATGTAATTGCGCTACACAAATTCTTATGTAAATCTGCCAATAAACGAACTGAATTTTTTAGTCGAATAGAAAGTCTTATCGCTGAGTATGGACTATCATATTCATATAAGGAAGATCGTATTCCGGTAGAACTTAAACGACAGTATAAAAAAACATATTATGCTAAATATAACAAAGAAGCGTATGGGCAGATGAAAAGGGATTTTAATGAATCGTCGGTAGCAGATTTATATGTTTTGTATCTTCTGTTGATATATGGATTTAATCGAATGCTACGATTCAATAAAAATGGAGACTTCAATCTTCCTGTAGGCAATGTTGATTTTAATGCTAATGTAGTAAATGCTCTAGAGGCATATTTCATGCAAGTAATATCCAAAAAACCTAAATGGTTTAATATCGATTATAAAGATTTCCTACAAAAAATAAGGTTGTCTGAAAAAGATTTTGTATATTTAGACCCGCCATATCTTATCACATTTAGTGAATATAATAAGTTATGGAATGAGCAAGATGAAATTGAGTTGTTGCAATTATTGGATAGCCTAAACAAACGACGTATTCGGTTCGCTATATCGAATGTTACTCATTACAAAGGTCGATGTAACAATCTGTTTATAGATTGGGCATGCAAGTACAATGTTCATCCGATAAAGAGTAATTATATAAGCTATCACGACAATTCAACAAAACAAATTAGCGAAGTATTAATCACAAATTACTAATATGCCTAGAAAACCTGAATATAAGCCGTTGCTTTACACGACTACGATACGAAATCCTGAGCGTTTTAAAGATTTCATGCACATACTTAAACGGTTCAATGGCCGGATACTTAATAATAAAACAGTCGAGTTGTTCGAGAGAGAACTGTTTAAGGTTGGCTTGTATCGACCAATGAAGCGCCCGGAAACAGTTCAGGATAAGTGGAAATCAACAAAGAACGGGGAATTAGCCAGCAAACCATTAACAGATGAAGAAACGAAAGATGTGTATCAGCAGAATGATCCCCAAGTCAACAAAAGTATAAAGGGACATCAAGAAGCAGGGTTTCCTAAAGGGTGGCCGAGTCGATTTGACACACAATTCAAATTGATGAAAGTTCTGGGCTTTGTATATTATGAATGGGGAAAGCCTATAAACTTCTCTCAAACAGGTAACTATCTTGCAGATACTGTATCCATTGAAATAGATTCAGGAGCAATATCTCGCGAGATTGTAAATCCACAGAATGAGCAAATTGCATTTATGCAGGCTTTTGCCAAGCAACAAAGATGCAATCCGTTTATTTGTGAATTAAATGATAATATTCCACTGATATTATTGCTTGAAGTTATAAAGAAGTTAAACTCTGATCCAGATTATAATGGTTCGGGAATCTCATATAAGGAGATACCTTTAGTTATCTTTTGGAAAGATAATGATGCGGAATCTTTGTATCAGCGTATTAAACTTCTGCGAAAGGAACATAGGTACAATCCTTCAAATGAAGTGATAGAGGATATATGTGTAAACGAAATACTTGGGGGATTCAAGAAATTTGATCTTGACTCTATTGTGTCCGAATATCCCGATGAATTTGTCCGCAAAATGAGAATGACAGGACTTATATCATTTAGAGGGGGTGGTCGATTTATCGACATTAACCATAATGAAGATGATAAGATAAATTATATACTGGCTAATTATGCCACATATCGCAAGTACACTTCAAAAGAAGAATATTTTGACTATATGTCAGACATTGATGATGCATTGTTTGCATTAAAAGCTGTCGAAATCCCCAAAAATGTCGCAGCTGATAAATTAGCTAAACTCGTGGGTGATTACTCATGGGATTCTATTAAAAAAGAACTTACCCATTTGGCGAAAAAAACATCATCAAGCCACAATATTTTAAGGTTTATTGCAGCTCCGGCAAGATTAGAGTTCCTGACCGCCCTTGCTATTAAGTCAAAACTGCCTGCTGTTGAGGTAATTCCCAATTATCCATGTGACGATGAAGGTCTGCCAACCTCTACGGCTGGTGGGGATATTGGAGATATTGAGTGTTTCGAGGCTTCTAACAGTATATTGGTGGAAGTCACAATGTCTGAAGGGCGTCAGCAGACAATGATGGAAGTATGGCCTATTGCGAGACATTTAAAGGAGCTTAGAGAAAAATATGAATGTGAAAATTTCCAATGTGTGTTTCTGGCACCAAGTATATTTGTTGATTCTGAGAATCAGATAGACTGGGTTAAGGATAAAAAGCAGCTTGTTATTCGTCCATACAAGATTGTAGATTTTATTAACTATCTGGATACAGCAGCATCTTTATATCAGATTGTATAAGGTTACTAAAAACAATATAAGAAAACTATAGAAAAGCACCTTCTTGTTTGGAAATTTGTTTAAATTCTCGTATTATCGAATTCATTTTTAAACTAATAGTAATAATATGAGAAAAGACGGATTTACCGTATGCGCAAAACATTATATTAAGTGTTTGCGGCAAGAAGGGCGTTATGCCACTGCGCATGTTTATGAAAGTGCGCTTCGCTCTTTCACTATGTTTTGTGGCACTGCGGGTGTATCATTCAGACAGATCACCCGTGGAAATTTAAAGAGGTATAGCAGCTATCTTATGGATTGCCATTTGAGGCTTAATACCATTTCTACCTATATGCGGATGTTGCGCTGCATATACAATAGGGGAGTAGATATGCATCAGACCCCATACGTTCATCGTATGTTTCGTGATGTGTTCACCGGGATAGACACTCGTCAGAAGAAAGCTATTCCTATAAACGAGCTTCATACGTTACTCAACGAAGACCCGCAATCTGATAAGCTGCGTCGGACACAAGCCATTGCCAACTTATTGTTTTTATTTTGCGGAATGCCTTTTGTTGATCTTGCCTATTTGGAAAAGTCAAATTTGGAAGGGAATATGTTGAAGTACAACCGTGCCAAAACCGGTATTCCTATGAACGTAGAAATATTGGATTCGGCAGCAACTATCATTTCACAACTTCGCAATAAGCATACAACAGTTCTTCCCGAACATCCGGATTATCTGTTTTACATATTGAGTGGAAAGAATAAGAGGAGTGATGAGGCGGGTTATAAAGAATACCAATCTGCTTTACGTTGTTTCAATAATGATTTGAAGAGTTTAGCCAGAAAGTTATGTATTCGCTCCTCTGTAACCTCTTATACATTCCGTCATTCATGGGCTACTACGGCAAAATATCGTGGAGTTCCTATCGAAATGATAAGTGAATCATTGGGACACAAATCTATCAAAACAACACAAATCTATTTAAAAGGCTTCGAACTGTCAGAAAGAACTAAAGTAAATCGGTTGAATTATTCTTACGTGATGAACTTCAAGACTATCTAGTTGTATGTGTGTAAACTGTTGATAAATAGTATGCTTAGATGAATGTTACTTTAAAGGTAACGGAAATATTTCGATGCAAATATAGGTAAAAATATTAATAGCATACAAGTAAACTTTCCTTTTTCTCTTGAAATATGCGATAAAAAAGCTGCTGAACATGAAAATATGAATTTCATGCTCAATGGATTTTATTGCCTGAATCCGAATGATTTCTGCATTGAATATCAGACATTCCCCGGTTTTACGTCCTCCTTGTTAGTATAATTTCCTTTTTCATTGCTGTCATGTCTCCTATGTGTATGATCCGTTACCTTTAAAGTAACGGATAAAATTGGGGTAAAAAAATATGATTTTTCAAGAAAAGAAGTCAGTCAATGCCGGGCCTAGTTGTGGGACAGGGGAAGGCGTAGCACACTCAAAACGTTGGTATGTCGCTCTCGTTCGTATGCATCACGAGAAGAAGGTATCCGAACGTTTATCCAAAATGGGAATTGATTCTTTTGTTCCCGTTCAGCAACAGATTCATCAATGGAGCGACCGTCGTAAGCTGGTGGATACCGTCTTGCTTCCGATGATGGTTTTCGTTCATGTGACTCCCAAGGAGCGTATGGAAGTTCTTTCCTTTTCCACTGTCAGCCGTTATATGGTGATGCGTGGTGAAAGTACTCCTGCCGTAATTCCCGACGAGCAAATGGCCCGTTTCCGTTTCATGCTCGATTATTCGGATGAAGCCGTCTGTATGAATGACTCTCCTTTGGCCCGTGGTGAGAAGGTCCGTGTCATAAAAGGTCCTTTGAGCGGCCTTGTCGGCGAACTGGTGACTGTCGGGAGTAAGAGTAAGATTGCCGTCCGTTTGAATATGCTCGGTTGTGCCTGTGTTGATATGCCGATCGGTTATGTAGAGCCTATTCACTTAATCAATGATACTCCGAAAGTTTAGTGTTCAACATACGCTCTTGAGGCGTTTCTATTAAAATAACTTTAACGGGTGCAGGAACTATGCTGTATGATTCCTGACAAAATCGCTTTGGCTACGGGGCAATGTTAAATCTAGAACAAATTTTTAATTCAACTCAGTTTAGGGCACTTCCAACTGCCCTTTCAAAGGGGGGTGCCCTAAATTGAGTGCTTACAACGGCTATACTGACACCATGGAAAAGATGTTGCGCCGGCTGGAGTACGACCTTTATTATTGGGGCCACCGTTCGTGGCTGTTCGATTTCAAGATTCTGCTCAACACGTTCTGTTCCAACGTATTTGGCAAGAAGTTCTGAAGCATTTAAATATGAATTAAAAAATGGAGAACCAAATTAAGGCCGGAGCCGCTCTTAACTACGTCATAATAGGAATAAATGCTTTAGTAGGATTACTATACACCCCATATATGTTACGTATGTTGGGACAAAATGAGTATGGTTTATTCTCACTGGTTGCATCAGTAATTTCCTATCTGACCATTTTGGATTTCGGGTTTGGCAATGCTATCGTAAGATACACCGCAAAGTTTCGGACGGAAAACAAAACGACTGAACAATATGAAATGTTTGGAATGTTTTTGAAGTTGTTTTGTGCCATAGGTCTATTTGCTTTGTGTATTGGAATAATCCTTTGCTTCAATGTGGATAATCTATTCGACAAATCCATGTCGCCGGAAGAACTGTCGAAAGCAAAAATTCTACTGTTAATATTATTGATAAATCTTGCCTTGACCTTTCCGCTTAGTGTTTACGGACCAATAATAAATGCGTATGAAAATTTTATTTTCCAAAAATTAGCCCAAATAGCCCGTATCGTTCTATCTACCATTGTAATGATTGTGATTTTAAGATTGGGGTATAAAGCTATTGGATTAGTAGTTGTACAAACCATATTCAATATTGCATTTCTGTTCGGCAATGCTTTTTATTGCCGGCATAAACTCAAAATAAAGATTGTCTTTGGAAAAATGAATTGGAATTTTTTCAGAGAAATCCTATTTTACTCTTTTTGGATTTTTCTTGCGGCTATAACCGAACAGTTTTATTGGAACTCGGGACAATGGGCATTAGGAATCTTTCAAGGGACAACAATGGTAGCGATTTTTTCGTTAGCCATTCAATTAAAGGGAATGTTTTATCTGTTTTCTTCGGCCATAAGTTCAGTATTCCTTCCAAAGGTTACACGGATGGTTACTTCCAATACCACTGCCAAAGAAATATCGGATTTATTCATAAAAACAGGACGAATCCAATATGCGGTAATATCGTACATTATAGTGGGTTTTGTGATATTCGGAAAATCATTTATAACCCTTTGGGTGGGTGAAGAGTATATGTCTGTCTACTACATTACTTTGATGATTTTTGTATGTACCACAATCCCCTCAATACAGAATCTGGGGAATTCCATATTGATGGCATACAATAAGATGAAAAGGAAAACGATTATTGTGATATTCGCTTCATTATTGAGCTTCGTCGCCATATTCCCTTGTGCGAAATATTGGGGTGCCGTGGGGTGTTCTTTCCCCATTTTCTTATGCATCGTAATCACATACGGACCGATATTGAACAAGATGTATGCCCGGGTAATCGGAATAAATGTACGGCAGTTTTGGATAGAAATATTAAAGATGTCTTTGGTGCCCTCATTGTTTGTTGTAGCAGGTCTGTTGATATTGCCATATACTGATTTTTCCGATTGGGGCAAATTGGGCTTGGGTATTATCGCTTTCTCTGTGTTTTATCTGCCTGTATCATACAGACTGTCTCTTAACAATTATGAGCGGAACTATTTTAATTCATTTATGCGAAAGATAAAATTTGTGCGATGAAAATCTTGATATTAGGAGGAACAGGTGCGATAGGTACTCCACTTATTGCCATTTTGAGACAAAATCAGGACATCCAAATTTGTGTTACGTCTCGTTCAGAGCATTCATCAGAAGAAAATGTACAATATTTGAAAGCCGATGTACTGAACCAAAGTGAACTGGAAAACATCCTTATGCGGAATCATTGGGACGCTGTCATTGATTTTATGATATATAGCGAATCGGTATTCCGGCAAAGGATTGGTTTGCTGCTAAAGTCTACTGATCAATATTTCTTTTTGTCATCGGCTACAGAATACTCTGATTTGGATGAGATAATCACAGAAAAGACCCCACGTTTGCTCGACGTAACTACCGATAAAGAGCTTTTGGCAGTAAAGCCATATCCGATAAACAAGGCGTTATGTGAAAATATATTGCGACAGACCGGATTGACAAACTGGACAATTGTAAGGCCCTATATAACTTTTAACTCTAATCGTTTGCAACTGGGATGTTATGAGAAAGAGTTGTGGTTATGGCGCTGTCTTAACGGTGGAGAGGTCTTGTTCAGTAAAGATATAGCACAACAATACACCACACTTACTTTTGCGAAAGATGTAGCTTTTGCCATAAGTAAACTGATCGGGAATGACAAAGCGTTCGGCGAGGACTTTACCATAACAACGAATCAATCGTTGAAGTGGAATGAGATTCTCGATATATATAAGATGGTTCTTCTTCGTGAGCGAAACATAAAAATGCGTGTAAAATGGACGGATGAAAGTTTGAATCTCAGGTTCAGACAAGGGCAATGGCACGCAAAGTACGATCGGCTTTACAACAGAAGATTCAATAATGCCAAGTTGATGGGCGTTTTGCCGGATTTGAAATTTACGGAAGTGAAAAAGGGGTTGGAGCATTGTCTTACCGAATTCCTTAAAAGGGAAAACTTCAGGTCAATCCCGGCTCCTTGTCATGCCCGGCTTGCAAATTCGTATGTACCATTGCAAAATATAAGGGGTATTAAAAACAGAGTAAAACAATTGCTTGTGAGATATATGCCAAAACCGTTGTTTAATCGCATATTTTTGGTTATCGGAAAATAAATCTATGGAAACTAAATATTATAGCGCTGAACGCAATGTGCAAATCCTTGTTTCTCTTTTGAAACAACATGGAATAAAGAAAATCATCGCTTCTCCGGGAACAACCAACATGCCATTCGTGGCCAGTGTCCAATATGACAAATGGTTCGATGTTATCTCTTGTGTTGATGAACGTTCTGCCGCATACATGGCATGCGGCTTAGCCGCAGAAAGCGGTGAGCCGGTTGTTATCACTTGTACGGGTGCGACAGCTTCACGAGACTATTTCCCGGCGATAACTGAAGCGCATTACCGCAAATTGCCTGTACTTGCCATAACCGGTGCCCGTGAGGTGGATACATACGGACACTTAAATCCTCAAACGATCAATCGTTTGAGCCATCCGCAAGATACATACGTTTGCAGTGTTCATCTTCAATTTTGTAAAGATGCTGATGATGAATGGGGCAATACGATAAAAGCCAACAAAGCCATTCTTGCGTTGCGCCGTAATGGTGGCGGACCGGCACATATTAATTGTGTGACGCTTGTGTCCGGTGATTATACTGTGAAAGAAATTATTCCGGCCAATGCCATATTCCGGTTTGGCTACACTGACGTTCTTCCTCCATTAGGCGATTTCGCGCGTATAGCCATATTCGTGGGTAACCATTCACGGTTCACTTCAGGCCTGACAGAAGCTGTCGATGCCTTTTGCGAGAAATACGGTGCTGTGGTTTTTTGCGATAATACGAGTGGCTATAATGGGCGGTTTAAAGTGTTGCTCCCCTTATTAAGTTCTCAATCGCAAAAAGATTGTGAGATTAATCATGTAGGTCTCCTCATACACATCGGAGAAGTGTCCGGAGCATATATGAAGGCTTTTCCACAAGAAGTGTGGCGGGTAAATCCTGACGGTGAACTTCGCGACCATTTTAGAAAGTTGAAATATGTATTTCAAACCGAAGAAGAATGGTTTTTCCGTCATTATGCTTCTATGGATGTCCCGGCAAAAGCAAAAAACACTTTCCTTGAAGAATGCCGGACGGAAATAGAGACTACACGCGCCAAAATCAATGTCGACGTCATACCTTTTTCGAATATCTGGATGGCAAGCCAACTATCGGGAAAGCTGCCGGACGAATCAATTCTCCATGTCGGTATCTTGAACTCTCTGCGTTCATGGAATTACTTTAATATTCCCGGCAGCGTTCATTTCCAATGTAATACCGGCGGATTTGGTATTGACGGACCTATATCGGCACTTGTTGGAGCTTCATTTAATGCCCCCAAAAAAATATCTTTTTTAGTGGTGGGCGATTTAGCTTTCTTTTATGATCTCAACGCCCTTGGCAACCACTATATTAAAAATAACATAAGAATTCTTCTTGTAAATAACGGAGAAGGAATAGAGTTTAAAAATTACCTTCATCCGGCTTTCAAGTTCGGTGATGCCGCCAATGAATATTTTGCGGCTCGTGGTCATTTCGGCGCGCAATCGCCGAGATTGGTCCGTGATTTTGCCGGTGCTTTAGGATTTGAATATCGTGCGTCAACCGATAAAAAAAGTTTTCTTGAGAACATAGATTGGTTCACATCCTGCAAACTGACGGACAAACCTTTGGTTTGGGAAGCTTTTACCAACGAAGTGGACGAAAACGCCTCGATTCTGTATATGAACACATTGAACGAATCGGCGAAAGGCATTGCAAAAAGAATCGCCAAAGCCATTCTGCCGGAAAGTGTCCAGCGAAAAATAACTGAACACATCGGTCGCACTAAATAAAAATTATCAATTATGCACAATGTAAATATCCTCACCATACACAAAGAACCGAACTATGGAGCTGTACTACAGGCATACGCCTTGTACAAGACAATAGAGAATCTCGGTCATGTACCCTACATCATCAATTTGGACATGGATTACAGACGTTTCCCTTACAGCCTCAAATACAGGGTATTGCTTGGCCTGCATAAGTGGATGAAGGGATACTCACATTGTTTTGCGCTGGCGGAGCGATTCAGCAGGAAGCATTGTCCCAATCAGATAGGTAATTTTCATACTACAGCTGAGCTGGAGTCCTACCCGTGGAATAAGGGCGACTATTATCTGATAGGCAGCGACCAGGTTTGGAATCCGGGGATAACCCAGAACTTACGGACAGCTTTCTGTTTTTCTTTTCTGAAGAACGATGTAAAAAACAGGTATGCATACGCGGCCAGTTTCGGCAACATCAAGGACGAGGAGAGAAGAAAATCCGAATTGGATATGAAAGCCCTCTCTTTATTCAAGAGAATTGCAGTTCGTGAGAAATTCGGGGTAGAGTTTCTGCGACGTAACGGGATTGATGCGGTGGAAGTGATTGACCCGACATTGTTGCTTGAAAGTTACAGAGACTTATTGCCGCACAAAGTGGAAGAAAGAAACGAGATATTGTTTCTTTCATTATCCGATACCGCAGAAATGAATGCTTTTGCCAAAGGGTTATCTGTTAAGACAGGACTTCCTATCCGTAAGCATTACGGGTATTTGCAACCGGAACGAAAGAAAAACATGAAATTTCTTTCCATAGAAGAATGGTTGTATGCCATAGCTTCCACAAAAGTAGTCATAACGGACAGCTTTCACGCTACCGTTTTCTCCATATTGTTCGGCAAGCCGTTCTATGTATATATCAGTGAGCCTTCCAAAATCTTTAGAATATCCAACCTGTTGGACATTCTTGGGATAGAACAGCGTGTCGTCCCCGATGTGGATGCCGCCATTACGGCTCCCACCATCAATTATGAGGAGGTCAACAAACGGCTTTCCGCTTATCGGGAAAGTTCATTGAATTACTTGAAATCCATACTCGCATGAAAATAGCAATCTGTAGTGTGCAGGAGTTCAATCCTACGATAGGAGGCATTGAACGTGTCTCGGCTTCATTGGCGGAGGAACTGATAAAGAAGGGAGTGGAAGTGCTGTTTGTCGCTTGTCGGAAATCTCCTTACAGCAAACCTTACGTACTACCTGCCAGGCAGGTGTTTCTACCCGAGCCTTTGGATTATTGTGCCGGAAACGTACAGGCGTTGGCGCATATCCTAAAAGAGGAAAAGGTGGATATACTGCTGAATCAGAACTCTCATTCGGAACTTTATAACCGTACTTGTTTTGAGACCAAATCAGCGTCGGGCGTCAAGCTGATATCCGTATTGCACTTTTCTCCGGATATGCGCATAAGGGGGAACAGGCATCTCGTGAACTTCAGCTATTTGTCGTTGAAAGAAAATCTTGTCAATGCCTTAAGGGATATATGTACGCGCTTCCCCTTGCGGTATATCACCATGCACGACCAATGCAGGATGTATAGAAACCTTTATCTGCATAGTGACAAAGTGGTGCTGTTGAGCAACGAGTTTATGAAATCATATATAAAACTGTCCGGGGTAAAAGAGGCTTCCAAACTTACAGCGATAAACAATATGCTGTCTTTCCCTTACGAAAAACGTAATTACCCTAAGAAGAAGCAAATATTATGGTGCGGACGGCTACTTTTTTCCGTAAAAAGGCCCGATCGCATTTTATGGGTATGGAAGAAATTGCAAGACAAACTGCCTGACTGGAACTTAGTCATTGTGGGGGATGGGCCGTTTAACGAACAGATGCGGCAATTAAGCGAACGGTTATCTTTGGGACGCATCGAATTTACAGGATTCAAAGATCCTGTACCCTATTATAAAGAGTCTTCCATATTCTGTATGACCAGCAACCATGAGGGTTTCCCGATGGTACTAACAGAAGCCATGCAATATGGCTGTGTGCCTGTGGCTTTTGATTCTTTTGAAAGCATACATGAAATAATTGAGGATGGCAAGAATGGCTTTCTTGTGAAGCCGTTTGATATGGATAAGTATGCTGATAAGGTATTACGTTTGGCGGATAATTTTAAAGTGGATTATGTGATGAATGTGATGAACTCAATGGAACGTCTTATGCCTGAAAACGTGGTAAAACTATGGATAAGGTTGTTTAATAGCGAAATGAAATGTCAGTTATAATCCTGTTTTGTCTCTCCTTTTTGCTTGTTGAGTATATATCTTGGCATTTTAAAGGAGAAAAGGTGCAGAAAAATACACAAATCGTCATGTGTTTTCTTCTGCTGTTTATATTCTTTGGATTTAGAGACTTACCAATATTAAACGACACGGCGCATTATTACAGACATGTAAGGCACTTGTTCTCCAACACGCCATTCGACAATACACCTTGGTACACTTTTGACTCTTCCTCTAATTTCGAGGAAGGATTTCAGATATTTCTTAGAATTATAGGACTGGTCATTTCAAAAGAGCCGTATTCTCTCATTATCATCACTTCATTCATAACGACCGCTTCCCTGTTATGGTTTCTGAATAAGTCGACTTCACATGTCGCGTTTGCTGTTTTTGTCCTGATGACAAGTACACTCCTGCTCGGATATTATAGCGCAATCAGGCAGTCATTGGCTGTATCCGTGTCATATATATTTTATTGGTGCTATAAAAACAAATATTATAAGAGTGCCATAATGTGTGGCGTTGTAGCGTACTTTTTCCATCATTCTTCAGTGATGCTTATATTGCCGGTTGTTTTGTATCATATTCCTTTTACAAGAAGAAACATTTTGCTTATAATGGCTACCGCCATTGTGGTGTCATTGGGTATATACAAAATCCTTTCTCTTTTGGGCTATGATGATAGTAAATACTTGGTAACAGGCATGGAGCGGGAGGCGGTTCCCTTGGCGCAATTGTTGGATACATTATTCATACTTGCGTGCCTGTTGTTTTATTATATTTACGGCAACAAGTATAAAGAAGAGATTGAAAAGGACAAATTATATGTTTCATTCGCCTTGTCGGCATTGATTGTCAACATATGGGCACTTCCATGTTTAGCCCTTTTTCGCTTCGCTATGTTCTTCTCGCAATATGCGGTTGTACTCTTTATAAACAGCCTGTACCAGGCGGAAGCGGACAAACCATTGAAAATATTAAAATATGCGGTTGTCGCGATATTGGTTTTGCGAATACTCATTGTCTTGATTTATAGAGATGAATGGTTTCATCTTGTTCCGTACAGTTTCTTTGATTTCAGTTTAGAGCATCAAAAAACATTGTTCGGATATTAGTAATAGCTCATATCATGTATTATAATGGTTATATACGACTGTATACGGTGACGGTAGCGACATTGTTCTTGCTGTCGCCGTTGCTGGCGTTGCCTTACATTCTGTTGGGAATATATAGGCAAGAGCGTAGCGCGTACTTTTTCTTTGCCTTATTCTTAGGATTCCTTGCATGGCTACAAGTTCCATTGTCCGACTTGTTCAGGCATTCACTCAATATTTATCACTATTTAGACAAACCTTTCTCTTATGCGTATGTGAACAAGCAGTCCGCGGATTACTTTATCCCTATCGTAAACTGGATATTGGTAAACGGCAACATTCCATATCAATATCTCCGGTTGTTTTCAGTAACAGAGAGTTTCTTCTTGCTGACAGTCATATTCAATTATATGATTGAAACATCGGAGCGTGAATATACATACGGGGAAGTCTTCATGCGTTTCTGCATCATGTATCTGTTCTTTGAGTTCATCATGACTACCAGCGGGGTACGATACGGTTTTGCCGTTTGTCAGTATATTTACGCCTTGCATTTGGTGTTCAATAAGAAGTCCTGGCTTCCGGCTTTATTTTTTGCCTTGTTCGCCACACAAATTCATGTATCATTCGCATTCTTCATTCCTATAAGTGTACTGCTGTATTGGCTGTGCTCCACCAAACGGAAGACAATCGTATTTTTCGGCTTGCTTTCTGTTGTGTTAATTCCTATAATTTCACACTTCAGTTACTTATTGGGACGGCGCGCGGACTGGTATTTCGGGGGAGGCAACAGCGTTTCCGACAATTCTGCTATCACTATTTATGGTTTTATTCTTACCATTGGTGTCAGATTGTTTCTTCTTCCTCTATTAGTGCTTGTATATCAATACTTTAATCCCACCAGAGTCGCCCAGTATCACTCATGCAGATGGACGCGTATGGCTGCGGTGTGGATAGGGATGGCTGTAATGTTCATTTCCAATATGACAATGCTGTACAGACTGACATTTGTACTTTCCACCATAGGCATTTTCCTTTTACTGGAAATAGAACAGCACTCCTACGTTAGGAAACGGTTTATAACAATTCTTTTATGGTGCGGAATAATGACAACTCTGTGTAATACCGTAAACTATAGATCCATTATACTGAATTCCAGATATCAGTATATCGCCATGCCGGTACCTGTAATATTGCAAGACCATTATGACAAACAGTGGATATTAGAACATGTCAACGGAAATAAAATGAAGCAATAGAGTATGAAAGTAGCTATTCTATATATATGTACAGGCAAGTACAACCAATTTTTCAAGGGTTTCTTTGAATCGTGTGAGAAGTATCTGCTAAAGGATATTGCCCAATTGGAATACTATGTATTCACGGATGATATGTCTTTGTCTGACGAAGCCAATGTACACTTGATAAAAAAAGAGTACGCAGGCTTTCCGGCAGACTCTCTTTTCCGCTTCGATATGTTCCTACAAGTGAGACAAGAATTAGAGAAGACGGATTATATTTACTTTTTCAATAGCAATGCGGAGTTTAAAGCCCCTGTAGGAAAGGAATTATTGCCGCTGAATGGGGAAAAGCTTGTAGGGGCAGAGTGGCCGGGCAAGCGTAAGCCTTTCAAGCATCCGGCATTTTATCCCTACGAACGTAACAAGCATTCATCGGCGTATATACCTCCCCGGGAAGACAAGCCATATATTTATTATATGGGTGGAATAAACGGAGGAGAAGCTGCCGACTATTTGGAAATGGCAGAAACTCTGTCGGAGAATATCTATGCCGATTATGAAAAAGGTATCGTGGCGTTAGTCCATGATGAAAGCCATATCAACAAATATTTCCGGACTCATGACTGCAAAGTGCTTTCTGCCGAATATTGTTTCCCGGAAGAGTGGATTACATGTGATTTTTCACCTAAAATTATTTTCCGTGACAAAGTAAAACTTGATCCTTACTTTAACAAAGGACGTGATTACTCATTGAAGGGGAAACTGAAAAAAACAGTCAGTGTCATTTATAGAGCGATTCGCTGGTATCTTTAAAAACTTATCAGATAATGAAAATCGTAAAAATTCTCGGAGGTCTGGGAAACCAGATGTTCCAGTATGCCTTGTTCCTTTCATTGAAAGAGCGGTTCCCTCATGAGCAGGTGATGATAGATACATCCTGTTTCAGGAACTATCCCCTGCACAATGGTTTTGAGGTAGACCGGATATTTGCACAAAAAGCCCCCGTCGCTTCATGGAGGGATATTTTGAAAGTGGCATATCCATATCCGAATTACCGGTTCTGGAAAATAGGGAAATACATTCTGCCAAAACGTAAAACCATGTGCGTGGAGCGGAAAAACTTCTCCTTTGATGCTGCCGTTTTAACACGTAAAGGAGACTGTTACTATGACGGTTATTGGCAGCATGAGGAATATTTCTGCGACATGAAGGAAACTATTTGGGAAGCATTCTCCTTTCCGGAGCCGGTCGACGGGCGGAACAAGGAAATAGGGGCACTGCTTCAGGCAAGCGACAGTGCTTCATTGCATGTCCGCCGCGGGGATTACGTAAACCATCCGCTTTTTCGGGGAATTTGTGATTTGGACTATTATAAACGGGCGATACACTACATGGAAGAGCGGGTAAATCCGCAGCTGTATTGTGTCTTTTCCAACGATATGGCTTGGTGCGAAAGCCATCTGCGTGCTTTATTGCCGGGGAAGGAGGTGGTGTATGTAGACTGGAACAAGGGTGCGGAAAGCTATGTGGATATGCGGTTGATGAGCCTGTGCCGGCACAATATCATTGCCAACTCTTCTTTCTCCTGGTGGGGAGCTTGGCTGAACCGCAATCCGCAGAAGGTGGTGGTCGCGCCCGAAAGGTGGATGAACTCACCGATAGAAGACCCTGTTTCTGATAAATGGATAAAACTATAACATAGAAGATATGAATATTGTCTATCTCTTTTTGACTTATAAAAACCCGGAGCTGCTGCTTCATACAATACAGCGGCTAAAAGCTCCTCATGTGGAGTTTTACGTACATGTGGACGCTTCATCCGGAGAGGACTTTTCATGCCTACAAGGAATAGATGGGGTGTATGTGCTTGTAAATCAGCATAATACAAAATGGGGGACATTGAGTATTTATGCTATCCACCTAACTGTTATTGCTCTACTTATTTCCTGTCTTGATATTGATACCCTACAACTGCCTTATTGGTTATGTGTATGCGGTATGTGGATAATGGTTTTAATAATAAGCTACTTGTGTCATATTCTAATTGGCAAGAACCGTTGCTTGTCTTTGTTGCTCTTAGGTAAGTAACAATCTGTATATCTACATTTATGAAATTCTCTGTATGTAAGCACTCAAATAATGGCTCAAACTTGAAAGGTTTTACTTTCAGTACCAGAGTGAGCTTTGCCTCATGGAGAATCTCTGCAGTCCTTCTGTTTGAGGAATAAAGTTCCCCATAACGTGTTCTATAAGTGGTATAAGGACACTTGAAAAAATCTTAAGAAGATGTAGGGACTATGCTAATATGGTTTTTGGCAAAATCGCTTTGGCAATGTTAAATTTAAAACAGATTTTCAGTTTTATAAATCTATAATATAATGAAGAAGTTCAGTGTATTGATTTCAGTCTATGCACGTGAGCAGAGCGATTATTTAAGATCTGCCTTGCATAGTGTGTTTGAACAGACTGTGCCACCTACAGAAGTCGTATTGGTTGAAGATGGTCCATTGACAACTGAGCTGGAGGCTGTCATTACCGATTTTTGTGAGAAATATAACACTTTGAAAATAGTAAGGTTGGCTAAGAATATGGGGTTGGGCAATGCGCTGAATATAGGCTTATCCGCATGTACTTATGATTTGGTTGCACGTATGGATAGTGATGACCTATCGTTACCTAACCGGTTTGAAGCTCAATTAAAAGTATTTGAAGAAAATCCGGAAGTTTCTGTTGTAGGAGGATGGATTTCTGAATTTGATAATGATCCCCAAAGTATAATTTCATATCGGAAGCTTCCACAAACAGATAGAGAGCTTAGAAGAATGTGTCAGTTGAAAAATCCGTTGAATCATATGACAGTAATGTTTAGTAAAAAAGAAGTGCTTGATGCAGGAGGATACCAGCATTTTTACTTGTTTGAGGATTACTGGTTGTGGGCAAGAATGATAAAGAATGGGGTGAAATTGTATAATGTACAGGACGTGCTGGTCAATGTACGGGGCGGAAGTGCTATGTCTGCAAGACGCGGAGGATGGAAATATGCGAATACGGTTTCAAAGAAAAATATTGCAAATGGGCTTAATCAGTTTACATGTATTCTTAAGAAATGTATGTGTCCGTTTTTGTGTCCGTATGATGCCAAACGGTTTGAGGAGTTTGGTATATGAAAAAGTATTAAGGTAATTCTTTCAATTTTAAAAAATATGGGGTATAGTGAGGACTTCATTCCGGACGGAATGAATGCTTTTGAACGTAATGTAAAGCGAATAGGGGATTGCATTATTGCGGGAGTTTTATTATTAATATTTTCTCCATTGTTCTTAATCTGTTATCTGGTGGTGAAGCGTGAGGATGGCGGCCCGGCTATCTTCAAACAGGAGCGTGTCGGTCGTTTTGGCCGCCCGTTTTATATTTATAAGTTTCGCAGTATGCGACTGGATGCTGAATCTATGGGACCTCAGTTATATAAAGGCGGAAGAGATCCCAGGTTAACTAAAGTGGGTAAATTTTTACGCGAACACCATTTGGATGAGTTACCGCAACTTTGGAATGTCTTCTGTGGTGATATGGCTTTTATAGGCCCCCGTCCGGAACGTAAATTTTATATTGACCAAATAATGGAACATGATCCGCGTTACCGCTTTTTATATCAGATTCGTCCCGGGGTAACTTCGTATGCAACGCTTTATAACGGTTATACAGATACGATAGAAAAGATGTTACGTCGCTTACGTTATGACTTGTTTTATCTGCAACATCGCTCCTGGTGGTTTGATTTTAAAATATTAATAA
>OBYB01000613.1_pt1 | contig 22632 bp, 9 predicted proteins | sample 1538181 | NCBI WGS metagenome assembly OBYB01 (sample SAMEA2580157, study PRJEB22360) | human gut metagenome | biome: human gut; feature: human-associated habitat; material: faeces | place: Denmark | collected 2008/2010 | reverse complement strand
AGCCGGAAGAGGCTCCAGCCGCCGGCGCGCGCACGGGCGTCAACCAGTCGGCGACCGGCCGTCCGGCGATTGACGGCGAGCTGGTGTTCCGTGCCTCCGTTGCGGATATCGTGCTGTTCGCCGTCACCGACCTGGGATTGTTCGCCGCGCTGATCGTTGTCTACGGATTCCTCGACCAATTGCGCGATCTGGTTCCCGAGGACGTGTTCGACACCGCGCAGGATTCGGTGATCCGATTCGCCACCAGCAGTGCGGCCATGATCGCCGGCGCGGTGGTCGTGGTTTTCGCGGTGCTTGTAGGCGCCAGCATCATCGAATCGCTGTTGCGGTTCTACGGATTCGAGGTGTGGCGCCGCGGCGGCGACCTGGTGGTGGTGCGCGGCGCGCTCACGCAGCGGATCACCACCATCGCCATCGACCGCATCCAGACCGTCGCCATCCGGCGCTCGCTGCTCCGCCGGGCCCTGCACCTGTGCTCGGTCCGACTGGGATTGGGCGCTATGGCCGCCGCGGAAGGGGAGGACGGCGATGCCACCGGCGCCGATGTGCTGCCGGTGATCGGCGACGACCGCGTCTATGCCGTGCTGCAACGCATGCTTCCCGAATGGGGGCTGGAACCTCCGGAGATCCATCGGGCGGGCCGCGGACTGGTCCGCTACTATCTGGTGATGCCGCTGGCGGTGTCCGCGGCGGGCATGGCGGTTGCGGTGATCTGGGCGCTGGTGTCCCGCGATGCCGTGAACTGGCTGTGGACGTTGGCCCCTGCGGCGCTGGCGGTCTGGTGGGGGTTGTGCCGTTGGCTGAAGGCGGCGTCGGAGGGATATGCGGTATTGGACGACAAGCGAATCGCCGCCACGGGGGCGTCCGTACTCACCCTGTTCACGGTGTTCACGCGCCGCTCCCGCATCCAATCGGTCGAGCGGTCCAGCACGCCATGGCGCCTGAATCGTGGCGTGGAATGCCTGAGACTGCCGTTGTTCGTCTCCAATGGCATCAGTGCGCTGCAGTTCACCGCGTTGCGTTCCGCCGATGCGGCAACGGTATCGGCCTGGGCGGAGGACGGGTCGATCCGCCCATCCGGGACATCCGACCGGTCGGCGGATTCCGATCCGCGGAACATGACCGATAATGGACATGGAGACGACGACGGATGGAGGGCACGATGATTTGCGGACGGTGCGGCAACGGTAACGACGAAGGCTCGCGATTCTGCACGGTATGCGGCAGTCCGCTGACCGCACCGCCGGCAGCGGATCCCCTCGCCGACGCGCCGACGATATCCATGCAGCCGGTGCAGCCGGCGTATCCGTCGCAATCGTCTCCCGTTCAGCCGGCGACGCGCAGGCGCACCGGAACCATCGTGACCATCGTTATCGCAGCCATCGCCGCCGTGGCATTGATCATCACCGGCGTGACGCTGGTGGTGCGGCATGTCTCGGCGGACGATCCGGGCACCTCGCAGACGCCGGCGCCGACCGGCGGCGAGGCGTCGTCCCCGGGCGATGCGTCGGACGAGAACGACCCCGCGTCATCCGAGCAATCGGAAGAGGACGGGGACGGGCCCGAGACGCCGGCGCGCACGTTGAATCAGGAATCCACCGATCGCATCGTCGACGCCTACTCGTCCACCGACGTGGCCGTATCGGTGATGACCGAGGACGGACTGCGCAGCTATTCGTCGCGGAACGCTTCGAAACGCATGGTATCCGCCGGATTGTATCTGCCGGTGTACTTGGCGTACTACGGCACCCATGAGGATCAGCCGAGCGATTCCGCGGGTGAGATGATGCGTTCGATGAGCAACGATGCGGCCAATCTGCTGATCGACGCGGTCGGCGGTGTGGACGCAATCGATTCATGGCTGTCGGCGAACCGCTTCTCCGGATCGTCGTTCGAACGCCGATTCGGGGATGTGGCCGCCTCCGAGGACGGGTACGAGAACTATGCGTCATCCGACGACGCCGCGCGCATGCTGTCCATGGTGGCCGCCGACGGAGCGGATGAGCTGATGTCGTATGACATTGCCTCCGAAGGCGTGAGGATTCCGGAGGGGGCCACCATCCATGCGCATCGCGGTATGGGCATTCAGGATGCATACAACTATTTCGTCGTCATATCGGATGGCCGCACCAAGGTCGCTCTGGCGGTGATGACCGAGAATCTGGGGCAGGAACGTGCCGCCGACCTCACTTCGCAGATGCTGGCGACGGTCTGGGACACGATGTTCGCAGGTGCGGCGCGTTGACGGGGGACGTTCGGCCGACGGGTGGTCGGCGCCCCCGCCCGTCGCGGTCCCATCGTGGCGCGGCGCATCGGGTACCGGGGCGCGGGCGCGGCTGGACGGCCGTCATCGCGGCGGGTGTGGCGGTTGCATTCGCGGCGGTGGCGGTCGGTATCGGCGTCACGATGTCGATGCCGCATCGAAGCAATCCGGAGGGAGCGGCGGCATCTGCACGGGTCGGCATTGCCGACGGCGCAGGTGAGGACGGCATCGCCGTGCTGGACCATGATGCCATGCGGCGCACGGCGGTTCCGGAGCCGGACGCCAGCCAGCCGGTACGGCGTGCGATGAGCGCGCTGCAGGACGAACTGGAGACGCTGATCGCCGGATACCAGGGTGGTTGGCAGGTGTATTGCGAGGATCTCGCCACCGGAGCCTCGTTGAGCATCAACAACCACCAGGGGTATTCGGCGTCGCTGATCAAACTGTACGTCATGCTGGCCGTCTACCAGCGGATCGATGATGGGGCGCTCGCCGAGGACGCCCGCATCGATGAGCTGCTGCGGGAGATGATCACGGTGAGTTCCAACGAGGCCACGAACGCGTTGGTGGACATCCTCGGTTCGGGCAGCGGCGAAGCCGGATTCGAGGTCGTCAACGCCATCGCGCAGGAGTATGGGTTCAAGGATTCGTCCATCAACCAGTACCTTGGCGACGTCACCGGGGACCCCTCGCTGAAACGGACCACAGCGGAGGATTGCGGGCGGTTCATGGCTGCCGTGTACCGCGGGGCACTGGTGTCCGCGCAGGCCAGCCGGAGCATGCTCGACCTGCTGATGGCACAGACCAGGACCTCCAAGATCCCCGGCGGTCTGCCGGCGGGTACGGTGACCGCCAACAAAACCGGGGAGATCGACGGCGTGGAGAATGACGTGGCGATTGTGTTCGCCTCATCCGATACATCCGCCGCGATCGACGGCACGGCGGCAACAGGCGATTACGTGCTGGCGGTGATGAGCGAGGATGTGCCCGACAGTGCGGCCGCGCAGGCCGAGATCCGCGAGCTGTCCGGCACGGTGTGGGACGCGATGGCACGGTAATCCGGCGGCATGCCGTGGCGCCGGAGACTTGCGGCAACACGCTGAGGGCGGATGCGAACGGTAGATATCTACCGTTCCGTGACGGCCATGGTTAGGCTTGAGCCATGACTGGTATGCAGGAACTTTGGCAGACGTTTGACGCGGTGCTCGGGGGCGGCGAGGCTTCCGCGCTGCTGGTGGTTGGCCCCCCGCGGTGCGGCAAGACGGAGTTCGCGTTCGAGGCGCTGATGCGTGCGTTGGAACGCAACCATGGTGGGGGAGCCATGATGACGGTATCCGGGCGCGTGACGGCGGATAGGTTGGGCAATCGCGCAATCCGCCGTATGGGGGCGTCGATGAAGGCGCGTTCGGTCACCACGTTGTCGGCGTTGGCGTTCGCCGTGATCGCCGACGCCCGACGGTATGAGGACCTGCCTGCGCCACGTCTGCTGAACGGCGCCGAACAGGATGCCCTGCTGCGCAGGGTGGTGGCGGCGCATCTGGACCATGCCGAAGCCGGCAACCTGTGCGATACGTGCGTGCTGTTGCGGGAATACTTCGCCGACGACCGCTGGACGGATACGGTGGCATCCGCCCGGGAGCAGTCGGGTGGCGCGACGACGATGGCGATGTTCGAGCGCGGCGTATCCTCGTCGTTCGTGGATCAGCTGAGGGATATGCTGGCCCGTATCAACGAGCTGGGGGCATCGTTCGCCCATGAGCGTGAGTATGTGGGGGAGGCGGCCGGCACCGGGCGTAACGCCGACCGCATCGCGGTGCAGTGGCGCTTGGCGTTCGCGCTGCGGCGGGAATATGTGCGGGCCATCGAACATACGTATCCGGGCGAATACCGTCTGGACGCATCACGGCTGCTGGTCGAGGCGGCTGCGGTGCTGCGCCGCGTACAGGCGGAGGAGGTGCGGCTGCAGCCGGAGACGGTTCCCGCGGTGTTAGTGGTGGATGATTTCCATGACGCCACACTGGCCGGGCTGCGCTTCCTCGAGGCGTTGGCCGCCGCAGGGGTGCGGCTGGTGCTGGTGGGCAATCCCGACGAGGCCGTACAGACGTTCCGCGGCTCCTACCCGGAATACCTGATGGGCTGCGCGGTAAGAGGGCCGCTGCATGCCGCCCTACATCGCATCCCGGTATCCGATACCCCGGCGGATGCCGCCGCACCGACCTATCGCGACCTCCTGGCCTCGCGCATTTCGCTGTCGATCCCCTCGCCGGAGCCGGATGACACGCCGATGCCGCAGCGCCCCGGCAAGCTGCCCCGATATGCGGGCAGTCTGCCGATCCGGCGATTGGATGAACCGGGGGCGAACGCGGATGCCGGTCTCGGCACCTCCCGGTTGGAGGATGGCACGGTGGCCACGGCGTTGTACAAGTCGCCTCGCGAGGAGATGGACGATGTCGTCTGGCGTATGAAGCGCCTGCATCTGGACCAGGGGATTGCATGGAACGACATGGCGATCATCGCCCATGACAATGCCACCGTGCGGTCGTTCGGCGAGCGTCTGCGCCGCGATGGCGTGCCGGTACGGTACTCGTCGGTGACGCGTCCACTGAAGGACGAGCCGTTCGTGCAGGGGCTGTTCGCCCTGATCGAGCTGGCGCTGCTCCGCAGGCGTGGCATCGACGCCGTGGACCTGCCATTGGCGACGCTGTCATCCTATGTACGGGCACGAGTGGCCACGCTGATGGCCTGCCCGTTGGTCGCCGCCGGCACGCAGTCCGCCGAGGGTGCCCCGGCGCGGTTGGCACCGGTGGAATCCGCGATGTCCGCACTGGAGTCACTGGCCGCGGTCGTCCAAGAAAGCGCAGAGGCCGTCGGCGCGGATAGGCAACGGCATCTCGCTGCGCTGATCGAATCATGGGAACGATATCGCGATGCCGTGAACGAACATCGGCAGGCGGCGCGGCGTGCGGCGGCGGTCAACGTGGACGACGGCGTGCTGACGGGCGAAACCGCCAACGACGAACTGCCGTTCGGCCAGAGGGCGATGTACCTGATGCTGGCGTTCGACAATCCCAAGGCGCCCGCCACGCCCGTATTGGATTCTCTCGGCGCGATCTTGGGCCGGGACCCCCAAGCCGTCGCGTTCCGCAGGCTTTGGGATATGGTCGGCCGCGTTGCGGATGGCATGGACCGGCTGCCCAACCGGGAGGCACAGTACACGTTGGCGCTGGCCTGGAACGAGACTGGCGTGGCCGGTTCCTGGCAGCGCGCCGCCCTGCGCAACGACGTAGCTGGCCGTGCCGCCAACGACCGGCTTGACGTGGCGATGCGGTTGTTCCAGTTCGCCGCCGACGGCTCCGCCGGGGAGGACATCGTCGCGTTCATGGACCAGGTCAGGTCGATGCAGATCGAAGCGGATTCGCTGGCGCATGTCGGGCCGGTCGAACAGGCCGTGACATTGACCACCCCCGCCGGTGCGGCCGGGAACCATTGGCGGCATGTGTGGCTGCCCGCGGTCCAGCAGGATGTATGGCCGAACCTTGCGGAACGCGCCACGCTGTTCGGCGGCGAGGATCTGGCCGATCTCATGCTGCATGGTCGAATCGGGGACGCCGACCCGACTCACTGCGACGCTCGGTTGGCCGTAGTGCTGTCCAGCGAGAAGAAGAGCCTGCTCGTGGCGGTGACCCGCGCCGACGAGACGCTGACGATCAGTGCGACATGGAACGAGGATTGCACCCCATCGGACTTTCTGTACGGGTATCTGCCTGAACGGTTCATCCGCCAGCGTGATGAAGCGGTGTTCACCCGTCCCGGCGGCGAGGCGGTACACGACGGTGATACGATATCCCATTCCGGTCTCGATGCCGATCCCAGGGGATTGGTGACCGCCGCTCGTATCACGTTGGCATGCCACGGCGCTGACTCGCCGGAAGGACGGGATGCGGCATCCGCGCTCGCGTTGCTGGCGGAGCACGGCGTGCGCGCCGCCGATCCGCGGCAGTGGTATTTCGTCGACCTACCACATGACGGTGCCACGGGTGGAAAGGCGGAAGCCCGAGCCGAGGCTCGCGACGGACGGCATATCGTGACCTTGTCGCCATCCTCCGTCGACGGCATCTGGTCCTGTCCGGTCTGCTGGCTATTGGAACGCCGCTGCTCCGGCCCCCAATCCGGCGGCGTGCACGCCGGTTTCGGCACCATCGTGCACGAGGTGGCGCAACGCGGCAGCGAGGAACGTCTCGATATGCCGGGGACCGTGGCCGCAGAAGGTACCGAGAGCCGTATCGCGGCGGTGACGGAACGGCTGATGGCGATCTACCGTTCGTTGCGTCGAGACCCGCAGGGCATCGATTCCCCCACCGACCGGTACGATGCGATGAAACTCGACCGTTCGGCGGAAACCATGCTGACGAATATCGCCAGCTATTTCGTCAACGGATGCGATGCGGCATACCCGTTCCGCAACGCCCAATACATGTCGGTCGGAGCCTTGGAACGGGCGGAGTGCGAAGTGGAATTCACCGCCCGGTTCGATATCGACGACATGCTCGCCGCCTATAACGCCATACCCGGCATCGAACCGATGACAAGCGGCGAACTCCTGGCGGTTATGGGAACGCTGGTCGGAGGCTGGCCCGAGGGCATGTGCGACGATCTGACGATTCGTCTGTCCGGCAGGATCGACCGGCTTGAACATCGTCGATACGGGGACGGTCGCGAGGCAGTGCGACTGATCGACTACAAGACCGGGAGGAAATACGGTACCGCGCAGATCTTCAACGATCTGCAGCTGGTCTGTTATCAGCTCGGCTTGGCGTTCCCCGAGGATCGGGGCTGTGTCGGGCCATCCCCGCGAATGCCGTACATCGCGCAAAGCGGGTTGTTCTTCGTCCGCGAGGATGATGGCCCGAGCCGCAGCTTTGAGGTGGAAAGCCTTCACCAGCCTGCACTGTTGCGCAACGGGGCTTGGAACACGGAACCATTCGCCGGGCGCTACCACTATAAGGATCCCAAGTATCTGGAGATTCCGGAGCTGCCCGAGACGCCGCCCGCAGGGGTGCGCGCCGCGGCGTGGAACCAGATCATACGGTTGCGGGGCACCCAGACGCTCTGGGCATTGACCATGGCCGCGCGTGTGTTCTATGCGGCCGCGGCCAGCCGATCGTCGCTGCTGATCGCGCACCCCACGCCCGATCATGTGAAACGCTGCCGCATGACGACATCCTGTCCGGCCTGCGCCGGCGAGCTCAACACCGTCTATGAAACGAGGCAAGCATGATGCACGCATTCACCGACAGCCCGGAACAGGCACGGGTCATCAACGCCCCGAACGATGATGACATCCTGGTGGTGGCGGGTGCCGGATCAGGCAAGACCTATACCATGACCAGGCGCATCGTCACCCTGATCGGCAACGGCGTGGCTCCCGAGCGCATCCTGGGCCTGACCTTCACGCGCAAGGCTGCGGGCGAGCTGTTGGACCGTGTCTCGTCGGCGGTCGCCGAACAGTCGGGTGCCGATGAGGACCCTGACCGGATGTTCCTGAAGCCGACCATCGCCACCTACGATGCGTTCTTCCAGACCATCGTCCGCCAGTACGGGCTCCTGGTCGGCTTCGACCGGAACACGCAGCCGCTGAGTGACGCCGGCGCATTGCAGTTGGCGGCCGATGTGGTGGAGCGGCATCTGGATGAACTTTCGGTGCGGCAGGACCCTCCGTCGATCCCCCAACTGGCCGGGGACGTGAGAAGTCTGTCCAACGCTATAGCCAGCGCGATGATCGGCCCTGACTGCCCAGGGTACGCCGAAGCCATCGCCGCGATACGCCGTTGGGACAACGCTTTCATCAGTCGGGTGCGCGCCGCGCTGGGCGATGAGCCGATACCCGAGAAGCTGTTCGCCGGCGCGCTGCCGAAACGCGCCAAGAAGGACAGCGATGAACAATGGCAGGTCAAGTTGGAGCAGTACCAGGCCAAACTGTATGCCAACTGCGTCTATCAGTGCGACCGCATCGCCAGAACCGCAGAACAGCGTGAACTGCTGCTGGATCTGGTCGAGGAATACAACGAGGAGAAACGTCGCCGCACCATGGCCGAATTCGGGGATTTCACGATCGCGGCGTATCAACTGGTCAGCCGGTTCCCGTCCATCGGCCGCCGGTATCGCGAACGGTTCAGCCATGTGCTGCTGGACGAGTACCAGGACACCTCCACCACGCAGGCCATGCTGTTGGCCGCGCTGTTCCATCCCGACGATGGCGGGCCGTGCAGCGCCGTCAGCGCCGTGGGCGACCCGTTCCAGTCGATCTACGCCTGGCGTGGCGCCAGTCCCGGCGCCTTCCGCATGTTCGAACGGGACTTCCACATGCCGCCCGGCACCAAGCCGTATGCGTTGAGCACCACACGCCGCAACTCCCGGATTGTGCTGGAAGCCGCGAACGATCTGACATTGCCGCTGCGCACGCCCCCGCGCCGCCCGGGCAGCGCAGCGCTGCATGAGGTCGATGTGCCCTCGCTGGCGAATGTCCCCGAAGCCGATCGGGGCGCCATCGGACTGATCGGCTATGAGACGCTCGGGCAGCAGATCGATGGCGTCGTGCGGTTCTGCCGCGAGGCGCTGCGGCGCCACACCCGCGTGAAGGACGGCATGGTGGAGCACCGTGGTACCGTGGCCGTGCTGTTCCGGTCCAAAGGCACCATGGACGAATACCGGCAAGCCTTGGAACAGGCGGGTATGACCACGTTCGTCGTCGGCTACTCCGCAGTGCTGGAACGCCCGGAGATCTGCGACGTGCTGGCGTTGCTGCATGTTGTGGTGCAGCATGATGACGCCGAGCATCTGATGCGGTTGCTGGCCACCCCCAGGTTCCAGCTGTCATCGAGCGACCTGACCCGTCTGGCCGCGCTTGCCGACAGGGAGAATACGCGGGTGAGATTCCGGGCGTTGGCGGAGGCCGGCGTGGCGGATGCCGACTGCCCGCCGGAGCAATGGGAATCGGTGGTGCGGGAGCACCGCGACCAGGTGGGCAATGCCGTGTTCCTCGGCGATCTGCTGCAACGGGGCGATCTGAGGCAGTTGCTTGATCGTGACGGCACACTCGGCGACAGCGCCAAGGCCGGGGTGCTGCGTGCCGGCGCCATGCTGCGCGACGTGCAGGCGATGCTGGGGCATCCGCTGGCCGAGGTGATTCGCGCCGCGGTCCGTGCGCTGGATCTCGACATCGATACGGTGGTTGCCCAAGCCATACGAGACGGCGAACAGGCCGCGAACCCCACCGTGGCCCGGATGCCGTTGAACACGCTGGTCGACCTGACCGACACCTATATCCAGGAACTGGGGGATGGTCGGACGCCGACGCTGCGCGGCTTCCTCTCCTGGGTGGACGTGCTGGGCAATATCGAGGATGAGGCGGCCTCCATGCATGACGACCAGGCCGACGTAGAACTGATGACCATCCACCAATCCAAGGGCCTGGAATGGGACGCCGTGGCCATCGTCGACTGCGCATCGGGCATCATGCCGAACAACAGCAAGAACGGATTGACGATTACCTTGGACGAATCCCATGCCGGAGGGTTGGTCGACGGCGTGTGGACAGCTCCCGAATACCGGGAGCAGAACAGTCGGACCTGGCTGACCGACGCCACCAGCGTGCCTGCCCCGATACGGGTCGACGCGGACATCCTTCCCCGCTTCCCTCACGACGGCGCGCCGGGGGAGGACCCGGTGGACGCGCTGACGCGATTGGACGACGTGATGCAGATCGATGACGAGGTATTCGGTTCGCTGCGCGACTGCGGCGACGGCGTGGAGGACTCGGATCCGGATTCCTGGTATCTGACCCAGAGCAACGAATACGGCCGTCGACTGCATGCCGACGAGCGGAGGCTGGCCTATGTGGCGTTGACCCGCGCCAGGCACGACGTCATGCTGTCGTATTGCGCGTACCGCGAGCGCAGCCGCGACCCGCGCCGCAGGGCCGCAGCAAGCAGGGCGCAGAGCGCCTCGGTCTTCTGGCAGGAGCTGTTCGACGCCCTGCACACGCGCGCGGATGCCGTGCGCCGGCCGACAACGGTGCCGGATGATGATACGCTGCCGCCGTTGCCGGAGGGGTTCTTCGCCGGCGACTATGCCCGCGAGTATGAGGACGCCGTCATCGGTCAGGCTTGGGCCACGCCGATCGAGCAGCCCGACGACGCCGTCGCGCTGCCATGGCCGGGCACCCTGAGCGCCGATATCGCCGAGCGATTGCGTACCGGGGCGCTTGCGGTGCGGGACGCTATGGAGGACACGGACGCCGTGCGCCATGACGACGGACCATCGGATGGGCGGACCCGTGACGGAGGACCGTTGCTCGGCCGGGCCCGTCTGCTTGTTGCGGACCATGACCTGATGGGTGCGCAGCTGACCGGCGAGGACCTGGACCGGAACGTGCGCGAGCGTGGTCGGCGCATCCTGGCGTCAGGCCGGCAAAGCGTCACCGCGTTGCAGGCGGCTGCGGGAGGTATGAGCGAGCGTGAGGAGAATGCCTACTGGCGGGGCATCGTGCGGCCGATTCCCAGCGTGGCGTCCCCGGCGGCCGAAGCCGGTACGCAGTTCCACGCATGGGCGGAACGTTTCATCAACGCCGTGGCGGACGGCAGGCTGCCGGATGCGGATTCACCGGCCTCGCGGCGTGCCTTGCTCGAGGAACTTGATTCGGTCGAGCGGCTCAGCGGCGGACACCCGGACGCATTGCTGACGTGGAAACGCCGTCTGGCCGAATCGCGGTGGGCCCGGCGCCATCCTGCATGGGCCGAACGGCAGATCGTCATCGCCATCCCCCAGCTGGGCGGCACCATCGTCAACGGCAAGCTCGACGCAGTGTTCGCCGGAGGTCTCGACCCCGAAGACGCGGGCAAACAGTACACCATCATCGATTGGAAAACCGGTCGGCGTCCGCGTGAGCCACGGGACGTGGCACAGAAGTTGGTGCAGCTGGACTGCTACCGACTGCTCCTATCGGTGGTCGAGGGTATCCCGCTGGACGCCATCGATGCGGCGCTGTATTACGTGAGTGAACCGGACGAACGGCAACGCGAGATTCAGGCGGAAGGGAAAACCGAATCCCAGATCATCGACGCATTGCGTCTCGGCGTGCCCGACCAGTCGGACAATGACTAGCCGGAGGACACCCGGTCGGGAGGTATCCGGGCGACGTACCGTTCGCACCGCCCCGCTGTTCGAGGTGCGTGGCCGCGAAGGCGTGTGACCGGGGCTTCGGTATCCCCGGCTGCGCCCCACTGTTCGCGGCGCGCGATAGGCTCGGGACGGATAGGGAACAACGCTGGCACTCAATCATCAAGGAGGCAACAATGATCAAGGTTTCCGTCGTCGGCGCCAAAGGGCGCATGGGATCCCACGTGGTGGACGCGGTCAACGGCGCACAGGACATGGAGCTGGCGCTCACGCTGGATGCGGGCGATGACCTGCACGCCATCACGCCGGAGAACACCGATGTGGTCGTGGAGTTCACCGTGCCGTCCGTCACGCTGGACAACGTGCTGACGCTGATCGGTCAGGGCGTGGACGTGGCGGTCGGTACCACCGGCTGGACCGAGGACCGTCTGGAGCAGGTGCGTCAGGCGTTGGCCGCGGCGCCGCGCGCCGATCAGGCCGTGTTCATCGCGCCGAACTTCGCGATCTCCGCGGTGCTGGCCGATTATTTCGCCAAGCTCGCCGCCCCGTACTTCGAGTCAGCCGAAGTGGTGGAGCTGCACCACCCGAACAAGGTCGACGCCCCGTCCGGCACCGCCATCCACACGGCGCAGGGCATCGCCGCCGCACGTCAGGCCGCCGGCCTGGCCCCCGTGCCGGACAATACCGAAACCGACGGCGGCTCCCGCGGCCAGGTGGTCGACGGTATCCACGTGCATGCGGTGCGTCTGCGCGGCCTGAACGCGCATGAGGAGGTGCTGATGGGCAACGCCGGCGAACAGCTGACGATCCGCGCCGACAGCTTCGACCGCATCTCCTTCATGCCCGGCGTGCTGCTGGCCGTACGCAAGCTGGCCGAAGGGTCGCATGCGGGCCTGACCGTGGGGCTTGACCGCTTCCTGGACCTGTGATCGACTCCGCCGTGGACGCCGGACGGGCGGGGCTTCGCGTCCCGCCCGCGAAGTACCGTGGATACCATGAGTGACGGTACCATGCATCTTCTTGATCCTGCCCCGTTCGGGCGTATCATCCCGGCCATGATCACGCCGATGAAAGCCGATGGATCCATCGATTACAGCGCCGCCCAGCGCATCGCCAAGCAGCTGGTCGCGGATGGCGCCGACGGCATCCTGGTCAACGGCACCACCGGCGAATCCCCGGTCACTCACATGGACGAGAAGGTCGATCTGGTCCGAGCCGTCAAAGAGGTCGTCGACGTGCCGGTCATCTCCGGTGCCGGCTCGAACGACACCGCCCATTCCGTGCGCATGGCCGAACAGACCCAGGAGGCGGGCGTCGACGCGGTGCTCGTCGTGGCCCCGTACTACTCGCGTCCCTCGCAGGAAGGCATCTTCCAACACTATCGGGCGGTCAACGCCTCGGCGGACAAGCCCATCATCGTCTATGACGTCCCCGGTCGCACCGGCGTGCGCATCCAGCTGGACACCTACCGTCGGCTGGCGGAACTCGACCATGTCACCGCCGTCAAGGACGCCACCGGGGATATCGCCGGAGCCGTCCGCAAGCGCATGGAAACCGGACTCGACTGGTACTCTGGAGACGACGGCCTGTTCCTGCCGTTCCTCTCCATCGGCGCCGTCGGCATCATCTCGGTGATCGCCCACGCCGCCTCCGGGCCGATGCGCGACCTGGCCACCGCCTTCGACCATGGCGACATCCACCAGGCCCAGCGTCTGGCCGTGCAGCTCGCCCCGCTGGTCGAGGCGTTGAACGGCAACGGATTCCAGGCGGTGATGGCCAAGGCCTCGCTCCATGTGCGCGGCTTGCTCGACGACACCTCCATGCGACTGCCGAACGTCGGCCCGGGTCCGGACGAGATCGCCCGGGCCGAGGCCGGCATGCGCGCCTCCGGATTGCTCTGACGAGCTCCGGATTCCCGGCGTCCTGCCGCAGCCGGCGCGTGTGCGCCCTGGAGCGCAGTGAGCCGGCACGGCGGCGACATCCTGCCGGTCGGCGCATAAGACCTCGTTCCCGCATAGGCGGGAACACCAAGATAGAAACAGAACCAATGGCATTAGAAGAAGAACTCGCGGCGCTTGACGCCGCACACACCGGTGATGGCAAGACCGGTCGCGTCCGCACCAACGGCGCGGACCCGCAGGTCGAAGCCATCATGGATGAAATCATCGCCGAGGCCACGGGCAATCAGCCGGCCGCCAAAGGCGCCAAACGAGCGACAGCCAAGAAGTCCGCGACCTCACGTCGCGGCGGTGACCAGGCCACTGTCTCGGCACAGTCCGGCGGCCAGGGCGCGAAGTCGGCATCCGGCCGTGCCGGACGCCGCAACGAACGCGGCAAGCGTTCCGATGAACACGCCGAGGGCCTGATCCCGCCGCCCAAGTACCGCAGGGGCACGATGCGCATCGTGCCGCTCGGCGGTCTGGGCGAGATCGGCCGCAACATGAACGTGGTCGAATACAACGGCCACATCCTGCTCATCGACTGCGGCGTGCTCTTCCCCGAGGAGGAGCAGCCGGGCGTGGATCTGATCCTGCCGGACTTCCACTACATCAAGGACCGTCTGGATAAGGTCGAGGCGCTGGTGCTCACGCACGGCCACGAGGACCACATCGGCGGCGTGCCGTATCTGCTCAAGCTACGTCCGGACATCCCGCTGATCGGCTCCAAGCTCACGCTGGCCTTCGTGGAGGCCAAGTGCAAGGAGCACCGCATCAACCCGGTGATGACCGTGGTCCAGGGGCGCGACAAGCTCAAGGTCGGTCCGTTCAACCTGGAATTCGTAACCGTGACCCATTCGATCCCGGACGCGTTGGCCGTATTCGTCAAGACCCCGGCCGGCAGCCTCATCGATACCGGCGACATCAAGCTCGACCAGCTGCCGCTCGACCACAAGATCACCGATCTGGTGGAGTTCGGCAAGCTCGGCGAACAGGGTGTGGACCTGCTGATGGCCGATTCCACGAACGCGGAGGTGCCCGGCTTCGTCAAGCCCGAGACCTCCATCGGCCCCGCGCTCGACCGCGCCTTCGCCGAGGCAAGCCGCAAGATCATCGTGGCCAGCTTCTCCAGCCATGTGCACCGCGTGCAGCAGGTGGTGGATGCGGCGCACAAGTACGGACGCAAGGTCGTCTTCGTCGGCCGTTCGATGGTGCGCAACATGTCCATCGCCGCCGAACTCGGCTACCTGCACATCCCCGAAGGCACCGTCATCGACCTGAAGCAGGCCTCCGACGTGGACGATCGCCACCTGGTGTACATGTGCACCGGCTCCCAGGGCGAGCCGATGGCCGCGCTCGGCCGCATCGCCGACGGCAACCACCGCGACATCACCATCCACGAGTTCGACACGGTGATCCTGGCCAGCTCCCTGATTCCCGGCAACGAGCACGAGGTCTACAAGGTCATCAACAAGCTCGTGCAGATGGGCGCCCGCGTGATCAACAAGGAGAACGCCGCGGTCCACGTCTCCGGCCACTGCAACGAGGGCGAGTTGCTGTACCTGTACAACATCGTCAAGCCCAAGTGCGCGATGCCGATCCACGGCGAGAACCGCCACCTGATCGCCAACGGCCTGATCGCCGTCAAGACCGGCGTGGACCCGAACGGCGTGGTGCTCGCGCAGGACGGCGACGTGGTGGACCTCTACCACGGCAAGGCCGCCATCGTCGGCTCGGTGCCGTGCGGCTACGTGTACGTGGACGGCGACTCGGTCGGTGAACTGACCGACGACGTGCTCGAGAAGCGTCGCATCCTCGGCACCGAGGGCTTCGTCTCCAGCTTCGTGGTGGTCGACACCGAAGCCTGCGAGGTCGTCACCGGGCCGAAGATCTTCCTGAACGCCGTGGCCGAGGACGAGAGCGAATTCGACAAGGTGCGCCACCAGATCGTGGACCAGCTTGAGGACGCGATGATCCACGGCACGCGCGACACCTACAAGCTGCAGCAGATCATGCGCCGCACGCTTGGCGGATGGGTCGCCCGCCAGCTGCACCGCAAGCCGATGATCGTGCCCGTGGTGGCCGACATCGCCGCCGCGGAGGATTCCAACGAATAACCAAACCATCGCCCGCGCCGGTTCACAAGACCGCCGCGGGCTCCCATGTCAGGCGTCCGCCGCACGACGGACGCCGCCACCCTAGCAAGCCAGAAAGGTACACAATGCCAGGAGCAAATCTCACCCGGATCGAAGCCGGGGAGCGCAAGGCCGTCGTCTCGGCGCCCATCCACTACTGGGTTTCGCTTGATCTGACTGTCGGTGCCGAGGATTTCGCATCCACCACCAAGGTCACGTTCGACGCCCAGGCCGGTGCCTCCACCTTCCTTGACCTGATCGCCAACCAGGTGACCGAGGTCGTGCTGAACGGCGAGGCGCTCGACCCCGCCGCCGTGTTTGTGGACAGCCGCATCGAGCTGAACAACCTCAAGGATCACAACGAGGTCGTCGTCAAGGCCATGTGCCAGTACTCCAACACCGGCGAGGGCCTGCACCGCAGCGTGGACCCCGCCGACGGCAACGTGTACCTGTACTCCCAGTTCGAGGTGCCGGACGCCCGCCGCGTCTACGCCGTGTTCGACCAGCCCGACCTGAAGGCCGTGTTCGACTTCGACGTGACCGCTCCGGAAAGCTGGATCGTGCTGTCGAACCAGCCGGTGCGCACCGTGGAATCCGTGGACGGCATGACCCTGGACGGCACGCTGGGCGACCACCCGGCCGAGCGCATCAAGCGCTGGGTGTTCGAGCCGACCGTGACGATGAGCTCCTACCTGACCGCCATCTGCGCCGGCCCGTACGCGCAGTGGCACACCGAGTACGAGAACGAGGACGGCCGCGTCGTGCCGATGGGCCAGTACTGCCGCCAGTCGCTGGCCGAGGCCTTCGCCAAGGACGTCGACTACCTGTTCGACGTCACCAAGAAGGGCTTCGCGTTCTACGCCAAGACCTGGGGCATCCCGTACCCGTACGCCAAGTACGACCAGATCTACGTGCCGGAGTACAACGCGGGCGCGATGGAGAACATCGGCCTGGTCACGATCCGCGACCAGTACGTGTTCGACTCCAAGGTGACCGACGCGCTCTCCGAACGCCGCGTAGTGACCGTGCTGCACGAGCTGGCCCACATGTGGTTCGGCGACTACGTGACGATGAAGTGGTGGAACGACCTGTGGCTGAACGAATCCTTCGCCGAGTTCACCTCCACGCTCGCCACCGCCGAGGCCACCGATTGGCCCGACGCCTGGGCCACGTTCTGCTCCGGCGAGAAGAGCTGGGCTCTCAACCAGGACCAGCTGCCGACCACGCACCCGATCGTCGCCCCGATCAACGACCTGAACGATACGTACGTGAACTTCGACGGCATCACCTACGCCAAGGGCGCCTCCGTGCTCAAGCAGCTCGTCGCGTATGTGGGCCGCGAGCGCTTCTTCGACGGCATCCACCGCTACCTGACCCGCCATGCGTTCGCCAACGCCACGCTCGACGACCTGCTCAACGAGCTGGAGGCCACCTCCGGCCGCGACATGAAGGCGTGGAGCGCCCTGTGGCTCGAACAGGCCGGCATCAACACCATCGCCGCGGATGTCGAGGAGAACGCGGACGGCACCATCGCCTCCCTGACCCTGACCCAGAGCGCGCCGGCCGAGCATCCGGTGCTGCGCCCGCACCGCCTGGCCGTCGGCTTCTACAACGAGGACCCGGCCACCGGCCGCATCGTGCGCACCGACCGCATCGAACTCGACGTGGACGGCGAGACCACTGTGGTAACCGAGGCCGCCGGCAAGCCGCGCCCGGCGTTCATCCTGGTCAACGACGACGACCTGACCTACACCAAGCTGCGCTTCGACGCCGCCTCGTTGGAGTTCGCGGTCGAGAACCTGTACCGTTTCGACAACGCGCTCGCCCGTGCCGTGATCTGGCTGGCGCTGTGGGATATGACCCGCGACGCCGAACTGCCGGCCGAGCGGTTCATCGAGACCACGCTCAAGCTGCTTGCGCACGAGACCGAGTCCACCACGTTCCGCTACGCGCTGAGCTGCATGGGCACCACCGCGCACCACTACGTGGCGCCGGCCCGCCGCGAGGACGTGCTGCGCCGTGTGGCCGCCGAACTGTGGACGCTGGCGACCGCCGCCGAAGCCGGTTCCGACAACCAGTTCCAGCTCGTCAACGCCTACCTGGGCTATGGCGAGGAGGGCGACGCCGAATTCGCCGCGAACGTGCGCGACCTGCTCGACGGCACCGTGACGCTGGATGGACTGGATATCGACAACGACATGCGCTGGGCGCTCGTCAAGGCGCTCGCCTCCGTCAACCAGATCGACGAGGACGGCATTGCGGCCGAGCTCGCCAAGCACGACACCACCGCCAACCGTGAGTTCGCGATGGGCGCCCGCGCCAGCCGTTCCACGGCCGAGGCCAAGGAATGGGCATGGAACGAGGCCATCCGCAACCAGGAGCTGACCAACATGCAGCTTGAGGCCGTGGCCCGCGGTTTCGCCGGCGCCACGCCCGAGCTGGCCGACCCGTATGTGGAGCGCTACTTCGCCGAGGCCGATTGGATTTGGACGAACCGCACGTTCCACATGGCCGAGGCGCTGCTCGAATGCCTGTGGCCGGTGTACGCCGACCCGGCCAAGCTGGTCGAGCAGGGCGACGCCTGGCTGGCTTCCCATGCCGAGGCGGACAACGCGTTCCGCCGCATCGTGATCGGCAACCTGGAAAGCGCCCGCCGCTCGCTCAAGGTGCGCGACTGGAACGCCGCGCTGTGAGCTGAGCGCAGCCGCTCCGATCCTGGGGCATCCGTTCCATGGCCCATTTGCCGCATGGAGTTCGTCCTCGTGCGACAAATGGGCTTTTTCGTGCCGGTCAAGTGACCCATATGCGGCATAAGGTTCGTCCTCATGCATCACAAGGACCTTGTACGGGCCATCAAGTGGCCCATCTGGTGCATATGGTTCGTTCTCATGCGCCAGAAGGAGCCTTCGGCCGCCCCAACGGTAAGCTGGAGATACCCGCGAATTCAAGGAGGAACCGGCCATGTGGGAGGATGTCAGGTTCGACGGCACATTCCGTGACTATCAGCAGCGCATTCTGGACGAATCCGACCGGTATCTGCGGCAGGGCCGTCTTCACATCGTCGCCCCTCCGGGCAGCGGCAAAACCATCCTGGGATTGGAATTGGTCCGCCGCGCTGGGGCCGCGGCCTTGGTATTCTCGCCGACCGTCGCCATCGCCGGACAGTGGATCGACCGATTCACCACGCATTTCACCGGCGACGCGCATACCGCATCGCAGCAATTGCGGCAGCCCGCCGACCTGACCTCCGTGACCTATCAGGCCCTGTTCGCCGCGATTGACGAACGGGAACCCGAGGAACAGAGTCCACAGGGCGAGGAATCCGACGGCGATGCCGATGCTGCGAACACTGGGGCCGACCGTAGCTCCATGCCCGACTCGGAACAGTCCGCCCGCGATGGCGTTTTCCCTGCCGATGCCCCGGACGCCGATGCCCCGAGCTCTGCCGAAGATGCCGTCTCCCGCCGCGCCCAGGCGCTCGCCGAACTGGTCGACATGGTGGTGGACGCCGGCATCCGCACGATCTGCCTGGACGAGGCGCACCATCTGCGCCGGGAATGGCAACGCGCCATCGAGGACTTCACCGACGCCTTGCGCTCCGACGACCGTGTATCCGGCCGCATCGTGACCATCGCATTGACCGCCACGCCGCCATACGATGCGAATCCGGCCGAATGGGAGCGCTACGAACGGCTGTGCGGACCGATCGATGAGGAGATCTTCACCCCGGAGCTGGTGGCGCAACGCAACCTGTGCCCGCATCAGGATTATGTGATGTTCAACTACCCGACCGCGCAGGAAACCGCCGCGATCATGCAGCGCCGTGTCAAGGCCGCGGATGCGTTGGAGCAGATCGTGGCCGATCCGCTGTTCGATGAGGCGATCGCGGCCGCGGGTGTTGCGCTTGAAGGCGAGTCCTGTACGGTTTCGGAGGCGATATACGACCATCCGGACGGGTATCTGGCGCTGATGGCGCTGATGAACGCCACAGGGCGGCACCCCGCACGCCGTCTGATTCGTCTGGTCAGTGCGAACGGCCGTCTGCCCGCCTGCCGCGCGCCGCAGGCCGAGGCCGCGTTGCAGTTCGTGATCGCCACGCCAGACGTGTTCGGCAAGCAGCTGTCCGCGCGGATGAAGACGCGGCTGAGCCGACTGGGCGTGGTGGAACACGGCAAGGTGGTGTTCGACAATGATGACGAGGCCGCGCGCCGACTCATGTCATCGGTGGGCAAGCTGGATTCGATCACGCGCATCGTGCGCCACGAGTCGGCGGCGATAGGCGAACGTCTGCGCCTGTTGGTACTCACCGACTACATTCGCAAGGAACTGAAGCCGGACATCGGCGGCGAACGTCCGATGACCACGATGGGAGTGATTCCGATCTTCGAGACACTGCGACGGGCGTTCGCGGCCGAGCACGCCGCCGTGGACGGCTCATCCGCACCCAACGGCGCGCCCGTCGCCCGCATGGGCGCAATCTCCGGCGGCCTGGTCGTCATCCCCGCCGATCTGCGCGACGAGACGGCCGCCATAGCCTCACGCCGCGGCGTGACCGCCAGATTCAAACCGTTGCCGGTATCCGAGTACCTTGAAGCCGATCTCGGTCCGGCGAACGATGTGAAAACCGCCGTGGTCACCGAACTGTTCGAATCGGGACGCCTGCACGTGCTGATCGGCACCAAGTCACTGCTGGGGGAGGGGTGGGATTCTCCCAGCATCAACACGCTGGTGCTGGCCAGTGTGGTCGGTTCGTTCATGCTGACCAACCAGATGCGTGGCCGTGCGATCCGCACCGTGGCCGCCGATCCGGACAAGGTGGCGAACATCTGGCATCTGGTGGCCGTCGAACCCCCGCCCCAACCCGGGAACGCGGCGATGCGCATGGCCGACGCCATCCTGGATCCGCCCGACTACTCCACCATCCGCGGTGAGGATTACGCACGCCTATGCCGCCGGTTCGACTGTTTCATGGGCCCCTCATACGCCGGCAACGCCATCGAAAGCGGCATCCGGCGCATCGGCATCATCCAACCGCCGTTCGACCGGGAGGGCATCGAGCGGATCAACGGGCAGATGCTGGAACGCAGCGCCCGGCGCGCCGAAGTCGCCGCCCAATGGTTCGAGGCGGGTGACCGTACCGGCGGCCGCACCGTACGCACGGTACGTGTCGGCTCCGAGGTCCAGCCGCGCGGTGTGCTGTTCGTCAACATCCTCGAAACGCTGATATACGTCATCGCCTCCGGCGTGATCGGCATGGTGGCGCGGATGCTGGTCCTATCGGGCGATGTGGTGCCGGGCGCTATCGTGGGCGCGTTGCTGATCGCCGTCATACCGTTGGCTGTCCGGGCTATCATGCGTGCGGTTTCGGTATCCACGCCGACCAGTACCGTCACGGCGCTCGCCGACGCGTTGCTGCGCACGCTGCGTGAACTGCGTCTCATCGATAGTCCTCGCGCGGCCGTGATTGTGGAGGAGTGCGGCGATGGCGGCGGCGCGCTGCAATGCATGCTGGCGGACGCCACGCAGCGCGATCAGGCGTTGTTCTCGCGCATGATGCAGGAACTGCTTGCTCCGATCGACAATCCTCGCTACGTGCTGATCGGCAAACGCTGGGGTCGGCCGGCATACGGCGTGAGCTTCCCCTGTCCGGCCTCGCTGGCCCGCCGCAAAAGCGATGTGGAATGCCTGACGCGCCATCTGCGCGCGGGATTGAGTCGATACGAGCCTGTGTACACCCGTAGCGAACAGGGGAGGCGGGTGCTGCTGATGTGCCGGAGGCGTTCGTTCCTCAATCGGGCGACGGTGTGCATGGGCGTGACCGATGCGGTGGTCGGTGCCTGACTCACCAAATGCGGTGAAACAGGGCAATCTGTGGAACCGCGCCCACGCATGATGCCGCAGGGTGAGTACGATGGTGCACGGTAATCGTGAGGAGTGCGGCGTGATGCCGCCATGGCTGAGGAGAGGCATAGCTCATGCCCAAGATGTTTGGAACCGATGGTGTACGTGGATTGGCGAACCGCGACCTGACCGCGCAGCTGGCGCTCGATCTGGGCGACGCCGCGGTGCGCGTGCTGGGGGATTCCGGTACGAAGGATGATCGTCCGGAGGGTCGGCGGCGTGCGCTGATCGGCCGCGACACCCGCGTGTCCGGCGACTTCCTGGCCGCCGCGCTGTCGGCCGGCATGAGCGCCGGAGGGTTCGACGTGATCGATGCGGGCATCATCCCGACCCCGGGCGTGGCCTACCTGACCAGCGTGCTCAACGTGGAGATGGGCGCGGTGATCTCAGCCTCCCACAATCCGATGCCGGATAACGGCATCAAGTTCTTCGCACGCGGCGGATTCAAGCTGCCCGACGCCAAGGAAGACCAGATCGAGGCGGTGCTCGGCCAGGACTGGGAACGTCCCACCGGCGCCGGCGTGGGACGCATCAGCCATGACACGGTGACCGCCACCAACCTGTATATCGACCACCTGGTCTCCACCATCGCCCCGATCGGCCCGGACAAGACCCAGCCCAAGCCGCTCAAGGGGTTGAAGATCGTGGCCGACTGCGCGAACGGCGCCACCTCGGTGGTGGCCCCGGAGGCGCTGCGCCGTGCGGGCGCCGAGGTGGTGGTGATCAACGCCTCGCCGGATGGCTACAACATCAACAAGAACGCCGGCTCCACCCACCCCGAGCAGCTGCAGGCCATGGTCAAGGCCTCCGACGCCATGATGGGCGTGGCCTTCGATGGCGACGCCGACCGCTGCCTGGCCGTGGACGAGGACGGCAACATGGTCAACGGCGACCAGATCATGGGCATCCTGGCCCGGGCCAAGAAGGCCGAGGGCAAGCTGGCCCACGATACGCTGGTGGTGACCGTCATGAGCAACCTGGGCCTGAAGCTGGCCCTGAAGGACATGGGCATCGCCACCGTGCAGACCTCGGTGGGCGACCGCTACGTGCTGGAGGAGATGCTGCGCGGCGGCTACACGCTGGGCGGCGAACAGTCCGGCCATGTGATCAACCGCGAGTTCGCCACCACCGGCGACGGCACCCTGACCGCGCTGACCCTGTGCAACGAGGTCATGAAGTCCGGCAAGAGCCTGAAGCAGCTGGCCGCCGACTTCCCGCA
>OBYB01000561.1_pt1 | contig 24425 bp, 27 predicted proteins | sample 1538181 | NCBI WGS metagenome assembly OBYB01 (sample SAMEA2580157, study PRJEB22360) | human gut metagenome | biome: human gut; feature: human-associated habitat; material: faeces | place: Denmark | collected 2008/2010 | reverse complement strand
ACCTCTTGATCCCAAATCAAGCGCTCTAGCCAAGCTGAGCCACACCCCGTAAGTGTTATATGATTTTGTAACTCATAACAAAAATATTTTATCATATCTTGTTATGCTTGTCAATCCTTAAAAGAACTGCGGATGACAGGAGTTGAACCTGCACGTCGTAGACACTAGAACCTAAATCTAGCGCGTCTGCCAATTCCGCCACATCCGCATAGTGAGCGTGCGGGGATTCGAACCCCGGACAACTTGATTAAAAGTCAAGTGCTCTACCACCTGAGCTACACACCCTTATATAATTAAATTACTTCACCACACATCTATTAGGCAAAATAATAGGGTGGGTAATGGGATTCGAACCCACGGCCTCCAGAGCCACAATCTGGCGCGCTAACCAGCTGCGCTATACCCACCATATATAAAAAACGAGCCTGAAGGGATTCGAACCCCCGACCCACGGCTTAGAAGGCCGTTGCTCTATCCAACTGAGCTACAGACTCATGAAAGCGGGTGATGGGAATCGAACCCACGTGATCAGCTTGGAAGGCTGGAGTTCTACCATTGAACTACACCCGCTTACAGTCGGGGTGACAGGATTCGAACCTGCGACCTCTTGATCCCAAATCAAGCGCTCTAGCCAAGCTGAGCCACACCCCGTAAGTGCTTTGCTGTTTCTCTATTTCCTCAACAGCAAGATTTATTATATAGAATCGTCCTTTAAATGTCAACAACTTTTTTCAACTTTTTTTATTTTTCTTGAACACTTTGTCGCAAATCCCCTGTTTATGCGGTTTCTGATCTTATATTTTTTCATTATCCTTTTTTATTTTTCTTAGACCTTCTAACAAAATCATAGGAAAAAGCTACTAATTGTATCAAAAAAAGAACACCAAAAACAGGTGTTCTTTCTTCGTTTCAGTTTCCTATATGAAGCTTTCTTATTCCACTTCCTCGATGTCTTCTTCTTTCACATCCGTATCATCTTCTTCATCGAAGAAATCATCGTCAAAATCATCATCAAAGTCTTCATCAAAATCATCCATATAATCTGGTGTCAGATATTTATATACCGCAAATGCGATTCCTGCAACTGCTGCGATCGCTCCGATGATCGCTAACGCCCAAACGATTTTGTTATCTTCTTTTTCTTTTTTTGTTGCAATGATGTCTGAAACTTTTGCCATTTCTAAAAGATCACTTAATTTTTCCATGCCGCTCATTCCTTTCTTTTGCGTTTTCTTTATTATATCACTTCTAACTATATTTTACTAACTTTTTCGTTCATTTTATTCGACTTTTTTTAGTTTTGCAAAGGATGCGAACATTTTTTTCACTCCTGCTTTCTCAAAGTCTACTGTTACCTCGTAATCACGTCCTCCAGAGACAATTTCAAGCACTTTTCCTTTTCCAAATTTTATATGCTTCACCATATCTCCAACATCATATGGTAAAGTATCCATTTTCGTTGAAGTAAATGATTTTGCTTGATATGGTTTTCTAAATCGATTACTGCGATTTGATGAAAACAATGCTTTATCTGGACGTTTTTCTTTGAAGTTGACCCCTGTGTCTAACTGTAATAGCTGTTCCGGAATCTCATCGATAAACCGTGAAACTTTATTAAACTGAGTTCTTCCTTGCATCATTCTTCGTTTTGCCGCACTTAAATAAAGCTTTTTCTTTGCTCTTGTGATTCCTACATAGCAAAGACGTCTTTCTTCTTCCATATCGTCATCATCTTCAGACATCACCGTCATATAACTTGGGAAGATTCCATCTTCCATACCACAAATAAATACGTATGGAAATTCCAGACCTTTTGCACTATGCAGTGTCATTAATACAACCCTGTTATCTGAATCTTCTAGATTATCAATATCTGCAACCAGTGCGATCTCTTCTAATAATTCTGACAGATTCGCTTCTTCTGCTTCCTGTTCATATATTACAACTTTATTTAAAAGCTCATTGATATTTTCAATTCTTCCTTCAGCTTCTTCCGTTTCTTCAGCTTTCAGATTCGCAATATATCCTGTTTCATCTGTAATATACTTAAATAATTCTTCCAGCGATCCTTCCTGCATCTTGCGTCTGAATTCACGGATCAGATCAGCAAATCCATTGATCTTTTTCTTTGCATTTCCCAATGTATCAATGCTATCCGCAGAAAAGCATGCATCTAAAAAACTAATATTATGCTCAACTGCATACACATTGATCTTCTCGATTGTTGCTGCACCGATCCCTCGTCTTGGAACATTGATAATCCTTCGCACTGCCAGATCATCCAGCCCATTATCAACAACTTTTAAGTAACTCAAAATATCTTTCACTTCTTTTCTCTGATAGAAGTTTGTGCCTCCCACAATACGGTATGGAATATTTTTGATCATAAAACTTTCTTCAAATACACGAGACTGCGCATTAGTACGATAAAGAATCGCCATATTTTTATAATCATAACCTTCTTTGGATAGATCTTCAATCTCATGAATGATCTTTCTTGCTTCTTCATATTCTGTTCCATACTGATGGAATTCGATCAGATCCCCTTCTTCGTTCTCAGTCCAAAGTTTCTTCGTTTTTCTTCCCTTATTGTGTTTGATCACCTCATTCGCTGCATTTAAGATATTCTTCGTAGAACGATAATTCTGCTCAAGTTTGATCGTAACTGCTTCTGGAAATACATTTTCAAAGTTTAAGATGTTCTTTACATTCGCACCTCTGAATTTGTAAATAGACTGGTCATCGTCACCTACAACGCAGAGATTCTGATATTTTCTTGCAAGCATACTGACTAACTGGAACTGGATCGTATTTGTATCCTGATACTCGTCAACCATGATATAACGAAATCTCTCCTGATAATAATCAAGCACTTCTGGATGGAACTGAAATAATTCCACGGTCTTAAAGATCAGATCATCAAAATCCAGTGCATTATTTGCCTTTAACTGCTTCTGATATTCTTTATAAATCTGTGCGATCTTTTTCTTCTTAAAATCATACTGATGTCTTGTTTCGTACTCGGAAGGTGTCATAAATTCATCTTTAGCAGAAGAAATCTCATTGATGATCCTTCTCTCTGGCATCATCTTTGTATCAATCTTATACTGCTTGCAGATCTGTTTGATCAGGGATTTCTGATCATCTGCATCATAGATCGTGAAACTGTTTCCATAACCAAGCTTATCAATATGCCTTCTTAAGATTCTCACACAAGTTGAATGGAAAGTACTGACCCAGATATGCTCTGCTCCAAATCCGACCAGATCATCGACCCTCTCTCTCATTTCCTTCGCTGCTTTATTTGTAAATGTGATTGCCATAATATGATAAGGATTCACACCCTGATCCATCAGATAAGCAATCCTGTGCGTCAACACACGAGTCTTTCCAGACCCTGCACCAGCAAGAAGCAAAAGCGGTCCCTCCGTACAAAAAACGGCTTCCTGCTGCTGTTCATTTAATGTATCATAAATTCCCATAGATAAATTCCTTTCTCAAAGCTTAACTGCTATTATACCTTATCGAGCGAAGCGAGTCCAGTCCGTTGCACCTGATGTTTTTTCTCTTGTCATATGGTTTGAATAACCGTATAATATAGTCATAAGATAAGGAGAAATCATTATGGAATTTGAAAAACAACTCGAAGAATGGATGAAACTCGATTATGTGCTTCCAGAAGACCTTCCAAACATCGAATTGTATATGGATCAGGTCACTACTTTTTTAGAAGAACAGCTAAAGAATACGAAGCGTTTCGAAGAAGATAAGATATTTACAAAAACCATGATCAACAACTATACCAAAAACCATCTTCTTCCACCTTCTAATAAGAAGAAATATTCCAGGAATCACATGATTCTTTTAATTTATATTTATTATCTGAAGAATTTTTTATCAATTTCAGATATTAAGAATCTGTTAGATCCTTTAAATGAACATTTTGATGATCAGGACTCAAAGAATTCTTTTTATACGATTTATAATGAGATTTTCAAGCTGGAGCATGATCATAATACGGCGATCCGAGATTCGATCGCAGATGTATTTCATAAATCTGAGTCTACTTTTGCTGAATTAAAGGAGTCGAAGGAGAAAGAACAGCTGCAGCAATTTGCTTTTATTACACTTCTTGGATATGATATCTATCTAAGGAAACAGGTGATTGAGAAAATGATCGATGAACTCTATCAACCAGAGTCAAACAATAAAGCAGAAAAGAAAAAGAAGAAATAGGCATCTGCCTATTTCTTCATTCGTTTAAATACCATATCATAGCCATCACTTCCATAATTCAATGAACGATTCACTCGGCTGATGGTTGCCGTGGAAGCACCTGTCTTATCTGCAACTTCTAAGTATGTATGCTTATCATATAACATCGAAGCCACCTCAAATCTCTGAGCTAACGATTCTAATTCATTTACTGTACAAAGATCTTCAAAAAATGTAAAACATTCTTCTTCTGTCTCTAATGTCAGTACTGCCTGAAATAATCTTTTTGCCGCTTCTGTCTTGATTTTCTTGCTCATTAGCATTTACTCCCTTTCTGATCTTATAGTTCCACTATACTATATCAGAGTGTTAAAGTAAAGCAATATTTTCTTTATGCTTCTCCTACTGTTGTTTTCACAATACCAACTCTTTCAAGATATCCTCTTGTCTCAGATACAACATCTCCGTTCAACGCAAGCAGTGCTACAAGGTTCGGGAATGCCATTAATCCATTACAGATATCCGCAATAGTCCATACAGCACTAACTGTCATAAATGGTCCAATAAATACTGCTAAAATATAAAACCATTTGAACGCTGTGATAACGAATTTCTTTCCATTTACCAGGTATTCCAGACATCTTTCACTATAATATGCCCATCCAAGAATTGTTGTAAATGCAAAGAATACCAGACACATCATTAATACAAATGCTGATGCTTTTGCAGGGAATGGAAGTCCTAATGCAAATGCCTTTGTTGTGACTGCAACTCCTTCAAGTCCCATATCCCATGCACCTGTCATAACGATTGCAAGTCCTGTCATTGTACATACGATGATCGTATCAATAAATGTTCCTGTCATAGATACAAGTCCCTGACGTACTGGTTCATTTGTCTGAGCTGCTGCCGCTGCGATCGGTGCTGATCCAAGTCCTGCTTCGTTAGAGAAGATTCCTCTTGCAATACCTTTCTGCATTGCAACTGTCATAGCTCCGATTGCTCCACCTGCAACTGCTTTTAGTCCAAATGCTGACTGTACGATCTCAGCAAATGCTGCTGGTACCTGTGGTAAATGTGTGAATACAATGATCAGACAGACACCAATATATGTCACTGCCATAAATGGCACGATAACCTCTGATACCTTAGAGATTCTCTTGATTCCTCCAATGATAACAAGTCCTGCACAGATTGTTACGATAATTCCTGCTACAACAACGCTAATAGAATAATTCATTCCAAATAAGCTGATCGTATGTACATTGGATGGGTCAAAAAAGTTATTAACTGCTGATGTGATTCCATTTACCTGTGTAAATGTTCCGATTCCAAACAAACCTACCATTGTTCCAAATACACAGAATAATTTTGCAAGCCATTTAAAATTCTTACCCATTCCTTTTTCAATGTAATAGAATGGTCCGCCAAGTGCGTGACCATCTTCTGCGATCACTCTATACTTAACCGCTAACATTCCTTCAGCATATTTTGTTGCCATTCCAAAAAAGGCTGCAAGCCACATCCAGAATAATGCTCCTGGTCCACCTGCAACGATTGCTGTCGCACATCCTACGATATTACCAGTTCCGATCGTTGCTGAAAGTGCCGTACATAATGCACCAAAACTTGTAACTTCTCCTTCTCCATCATCTTCATTATGAAATACATAATGTAGTGCCTTTCCAAGATGTCTGATCTGTAGTCCTCGAAGCCTGACTGTCAATAAGATTCCTGTAAAAAGGATCAAGATGATGAGGGGCATCCCCCAAATAAAATTGTCGACGTTGTTTAGTACATCGTTTAGCGTGTTTAACATTTTTCATTCCTCCAAAAATAGATCTTTGCGAATGTAACCTTGAACAGCTTGATTTTTGCATATCTGAGTATACAAAAAAGAGCTGATTAAATCAGCTCTAAAGAGTATCGAATACATTGCTTATAAAGCTCTGTCCTTTTGCCTGAGAGATTAGTTTCCTAATAGAAACTGTACACCTTCGGCGCTCACTTATGAGACTCTCCAGAGTTCATTTCTTTTTGTTCATCAGAAAGAAATGCCTATGTTTATTTTTCTTATCCGCAATATTTACTTTATATGATGATTCTGATATTTGCAAGTATTTTTTTTAATAATCAGTCACTTTCAGCACACTATACAAAAACACTTGTCTTTCTATGGCATACATATGTAATATTTTCCATACAATATTTTTATCAGTTTCTTTGCTTTTTTCCTGCTGCTGTGTTAAACTGATTCAGATACGCTCAATGCGTATGGAAACATTAGTTAAAGGAGACAACTTATAATGAAGAAACACAAAAGAAGCACTTTCTCTGGAAAGCTTGGCTTTGTATTATCAGCTGCTGGTGCTTCCGTAGGGCTTGGAAACATCTGGAGATTTCCATATCTCGCTGCTAAATATGGCGGTGGAATCTTTTTACTTGTTTATATCATACTTGCACTGACCTTCGGTTACACCTTGATCATGGCGGAGACTTCTCTTGGACGCATGACAAGAAAAAGCCCTGTTGGAGCATTTGAAAGCTTTGGAAACTCACATTTTATATCTATTGGTGGTTGGATCAATGCAATCATTCCGATCCTCATCGTTCCTTATTATTCTGTGATCGGTGGATGGGTGATCAAATACCTGATCGAATATTTTGCCGGACATAGTAAAACTTTAGCTGGCGATGCTTATTTTACGACATTTATTTCCAATGGGTGGTCTACAGAAATCTGTTTTATCATTTTTACATTATTTACACTTGGTATCATTTACGCCGGTGTACGAAATGGAATTGAGCGTGTATCAAAATTTATGATGCCGATTGCCGCGATCGCAACCTGCCTTCTGGTATCAAAAGTTGTTGGAGTTGATAAAATAGAAGAAGAAATCAAAAAAGACGGACAGGCATTTCGCCGCAAGAAGATTTTCTGTTTTATGATCAAATATCTGTGCCCGCTTTTTGCAGCGATCATTTTGATCAGCTCAGTTGCAAATGCTTTTGGAATTATCACAATGTAATTTCATATATGTGTACTACTACAAAAAGGATGGCTGATTTCTCAGCCATCCTTTTTATATGATCATCCTTTAAAGATTATGCTTCATCAATTGCTTTTCCGATGTCATTTCTCTTATATTTGTTTGCAAAATCAATCCATTCTGTTGCTTTGTAAGCATTTGCTCTTGCAGCCTTTAGATTTTCTCCTTTTGCTACAACACCTAAGACACGTCCTCCATTTGTCACGATCTTATCACCATCAAACTTTGTTCCAGCGTGGAATACATAATATCCATCTTTGTCTTTGAATGTATCTAATCCTTTGATTTCGAATCCTTTATCGTATTTCTCTGGATATCCGTCAGATGCTAAAACAACGCATACTGCTGCATTATCTTCGAATTCCAATTCTACATCAGATAATTTTCCATCAATGCAGGCTTCCATCACGTCGATGATATCATTCTTCATTCTTGGAAGAACAACCTGTGCTTCTGGATCTCCAAAACGTGCATTGTATTCTAAGACTTTTGGTCCGTCTTCTGTGATCATCAATCCTGTAAATAAGATTCCTGTAAATGGTCTTCCCTCAGAAGCCATCGCATCGATCGTTGACTGATAGACATATTTTTCACAGAATGCTTCTACTTCATCATTGTAGAATGGACTTGGAGAGAATGTTCCCATTCCTCCTGTGTTAAGTCCCTGATCTCCATCTTTAGCACGTTTATGATCCTGTGCGGATGTCATACATTTGATCGTTTTTCCATCACAGAATGCCAGAACAGATACTTCTCTTCCTGTCATAAACTCTTCAATAACGATTTCATTACCAGCATCGCCAAACTGTTTGTCAAGCATTAATGTCTTAACACCTTCTTTAGCTTCTTCTAATGTGTTACAGATCAATACACCTTTTCCAAGTGCTAATCCATCCGCTTTTAATACGATTGGCATCTTAGCTGTTTCTAAATATTTGATAGCTTCATCTGGATCTGTAAAATTCTCATATGCAGCTGTTGGAATCTTATATTTCTTCATCAGATCTTTAGAAAATGCTTTGGAACCTTCGATGATCGCTGCATTCTTTCTTGGTCCAAAAACACGCAGTCCTTCTGATTCAAATGCATCGACAACACCACCAACTAATGGATCATCCATTCCAATGATCGTAAGATCAATTGCATTTTCTTTCGCAAATGCAACCAGTTTATCGAATTCCATTGCTTTGATATTTACACATTCCGCAAATTCAGCAATTCCTGCATTTCCTGGTGCACAATAAATCTTGTCTACTTTTGGGCTTTTAGCGACAGACCATGCGATCGCGTGTTCTCTTCCACCGCTTCCTACGATTAAAACTTTCATCTTTCATTTCCTTTCTTTCGTGATCTGAATGATTTATAGATAAATGACTTTTCCTTCTTCGACTTTGATCCTTCCATTAGCAATATCATCAATGGCTTTCGGCATAATAACCCATTCTGCCTGCTCCATGATTCTTCGCTGAAGAACTTCTGGAGTATCTCCCTGTTTGATCTCTACTGCCTTCTGGGCAATGATCGGACCTGTATCCGTTCCTTCATCGACAAAATGAACGGTTGCTCCAGAAACTTTAACTCCCCTTGCCAAGGCTTTCTCATGAACCTTCAATCCATAATAGCCTGTTCCGCAAAATGATGGGATCAATGATGGGTGAATATTGATGATCCTGTTTTCAAATTCATGAATGATCTTCTCCGGAATCACAACCAAGCATCCCGCAAGAACGATCAGATCAATCTTACGGTCTACAAGCTCGTTATACAATGCTTCGTTAAATAAATCTCTTGTCTCAAAATCTTTGGGAGAAAGTGCAACTGCTTCGATATCATGTTTCTTCGCACGCTCAAGTGCATATGCATTCTTATTATTGCTGATCACAACATCAATCTTCGCATTTGTAATGCTTCCATTCTCGATTCCATCGATAATGGCCTGAAGGTTTGTTCCTCCTCCGGAAACAAGTACTGCCACTTTTAGCATAAAGTAACTCCTTTTTCTCCAGCTTCCATATACCCTACGATATATGGTGTATCTCCTGCTGCTTTGATCGCTTCCATTGTTTTGTCAACATCTTCTTTATCAACCGCAACAACCATTCCAAGTCCCATATTGAATGTGTTGTACATCATCTCTTCTGCGATATCTCCTTCTTTGGCAAGAAGTTTAAAGATTGCTGGTACTTCATAGCTGTCTTTCTTCACAACTGCTTTCATTCCTTCTGGAAGCATACGTGGGATATTCTCATAGAATCCACCACCTGTGATATGACTGCATGCTTTAACTGTAACTCCTGCATCTTTCACACTCTTTAATGCTTTTACGTAGATTCTTGTCGGAGCCAGTAATGCTTCTCCTAATGTTTTTCCTAATTCATCATAATATGTATTTAAAGATTCTTTACTCATATCAAATACTTTTCTTACTAAAGAGAATCCATTGCTGTGAACTCCTGTAGATGCCATACCGATCAAGACATCTCCATCTTTTAAGTTTTCTCCTGTGATCAGGTCTTTTCTGTCACATACACCAACTGCAAATCCTGCAAGGTCATAGTCTTCTTCTGGCATAAGTCCCGGATGTTCTGCTGTCTCTCCACCGATTAAGGCTGCATCTGACTGTACACATCCTTCTGCTACACCGCTTACGATCTCAGCGATCTTTTCAGGATAGTTTTTACCGCAGGCAATATAGTCTAAGAAGAACAGAGGTTCTCCTCCTGCACATGCAATATCATTTACACACATAGCAACTGCATCGATACCGATCGTATCATGTTTATCAAGGATCATTGCAAGTTTTACTTTTGTTCCACATCCATCAGTTCCTGAAAGTAAGACTGGATCATCCATATCTTTGATCTTCTTTAAAGAAAATGCTCCGGAAAATCCTCCTAATCCACCAAGTACCTCTTCTCTCATGGTTCTCTTTACGTGTTCTTTCATCAGTTCTACAGATTTGTATCCTGCTTCAATATCCACGCCTGCTTTCTTGTAATCCATTGTTACTTCTCCTCCTGATTATTTAAAATATTGATCAATACCATTTGCAATGCCGTCTACCATCTTCTTCTGTGTCTGCTTCTTCTGCATCTGTTTATCTTCGGTCTTATTTGTCATAAATCCCATCTCTATCAGTGCCACTGGAATCTTACTCCAGTTTGTTCCTGTAAGATCGTCACGTTTTGATAAACCACGTTTCTTGAATTTGGTTGACTTACAATAACTGTCCAGTATATTCTTTGAGAGTTTTTTACTCTTCTTGCTTAATTTTGCCACATAAGGATTCTGCTGTGATGGGTATAGCACAGAAACACCACGAACATTCGCTGATGCTGCATCCGCATGTAGTCTGATACAGATATCAGCACCACTTTTATTTGCACGGATCGCTCTTTGCTTATTGCTAATGTTTACATTCTGTTTTCTTCTTATCATATACACATCATAACCGCGTTTCTTTAACTCTTTCTCAAGCTTTAATGCAATCTGCAGAGTTAATTTGGATTCTGGTACTTTTGTTTTGACTCCCTGCGTTCCGTATGCTACTTTGGGTTTACGCATCTTCGCGCCCGGTCCGATATGTTCTGTCTTACTGTTTCCCTTTCCCTGGTGTCCTGCATCAATTGCAATCTTGTATGTCTTCTTTGTTTTTGCTGCACTTACTGGAAAACTTCCTGTAACTACAACCATACATACGCATAAAAACGCTGCAAGAATCTTCTTATTCATAATCTTTGTATCCAACTTTGTCAAGTTTCTCTGCTTTCTCTACAACTGACTGTTTCATCTCTTCGCTGTAAGCTTCTAATTTCTCAAGTAATTTCTCATCTGATGTTGCAAGGATCTTCGCTGCAAGGATTCCTGCATTAAGTCCTCCATTGATCGCTACAGTCGCTACTGGTATTCCAGATGGCATCTGTACGATAGAATATAAAGAATCAACACCACCGAGATCGGAAGTCTTCATCGGAATACCGATAACTGGCATTGGGAATAAAGCTGCACACATACCTGGAAGATGTGCTGCCTTTCCAGCACCTGCAATGATCACTTTCACTCCACGGTCCTTCGCACCTTTTGCCCACTCAAAGAAAATATCTGGTTCTCTGTGTGCGGAAATGATCGTCATCTCAAAATCGATCCCCATCTGATCTAAAAACTCTGCTGCTTTTTTCATGATAGGCATATCAGAATCGCTGCCCATTACAATTGCTACTTTTGCCATGTTCTTTCTCCTTATCTTATGAAATTAACAAAAACTTCCCTTTCAGGATTTTATCTTTCTTATCATTGTACTGATTTAACCGATTTCCGTCAATGGTTCATTTAATGTTTCTGTACCAGAAAGTACAAATTTACCATCTTTGATCAGTAAAATCTCATCTCCGCCAAGGGTGATCGCACAAATAGAATCCAGTTCTTCATATGGAATCGTAATATCTGTGTGACACTGGAAATACTCGCCTTCTTTGGAGCATTCATTATATTTTGCAACGATTTCTTTACCATCTGGATTGTGAACTTCAGTTTCTTCACAATGACTGTAGCAAGTATCTCCCACTGCAAAATGAGGTCCCATCTTCTCAACGATCAGGATCGGAAGCTGATATAAGATATCATATGTCTTCGCCATCACATATGCTGTTGTGTTTGTTCCGATCGCAAACTCGCCCATTGGGAGCGTATCTCTGTTATATAAGAGATTCTCTTTGATAAATGTCTTATTTTCTTCCTCTGTTTTAAAGTTTTTGCATGTATATTCAGAAATCATTCCATCTTTAAAAGTAATTTCAAGGTCAATGAATTTCAGATCATTTAAATAGACTTCTCCAACATGCAGTACTCCATTGGTCCCTGTTAATTTTGGTGATGTAAACACTTCTCCAACTGGAATATTGACATCTGCAAGGCAGTTTTCAAAATTCGTTTCTTTGGATGGGTCATCCATCTCATGCATCGCTACGTATAGGTCGGTCTTATTCTTTCCTTTTCCTTTGATATGAACTTCCACTGCCTGATTCAGGGCATCGATCAAATGTTGCTGAATCTGTCTGTATTTGTCTTTATCCAATGTATTAACTTTCACGACTTCTTTAAAAATCTCTTCAAAGTTATCCCCGATCTCAGGAATTGGATATGAAATGATCGTAAAACTCCTCTGCTCTGGTTTGATATATTGATTCATGATCTCTGAGGCTTTCATCTGAAATTCCACAGAAAGCTCCTGCTGCTTCTTGCTTAATTTTAAATTCTCTTCTTTATTCTCTGGTAAAAAAGGTATTTCCCCAAATGTTTCCATGCAAGCTGGTCCAGCAAACACATATGCTTCATCTTTATAATGTTCATATGCATTATGATAACATTCTAATTTGTGTTTCATAAAACGATTATCAAAGAATATCGCCTGATCATATCTGTGGTCATATTCATACTGTGGGTTTGGAGAAGATGAAACATAACCAATCTTATGAAGTCCTCGTGTTAAAACAGATACGCCACTTCTATAGATGATCGGTGCAAGCCCAATTTCTGAAAATAAACGAACTGCCTCTCTGACAACTGGTTCAAATCCGATCGTATAACGGATATTAACACTTCGTTTTGGACTCATATCAATGTTATTGATGATAAATCCTTCATGAAATCCATCAACATATGTTTTGGCCATTGCTGTGATCTCTTCTTGTGGCAATTTATTTAAAAACTTTAAAGTATCAATTTCATTTTCGGAAATATATTCTCCATATTGATACAAAATATCTGGATCACTGAGATCAGATTCCATCACGATCTTTGTTGCAAAATCAAGTTCTGAGTCTAACTGTTCTCTGATTCTGTACTCAAAAACATCCTCGCTGTAATCTCTCATATGATCAAAAACAATATGCTTGATCTTCTGCGGATGTTCTTCTCCTGACAAAAATAAATTGCTGATTTCCAAGAACAATTCATTGTTGATCACAAGGTCAAACAGTCTTCCTTCGATCGCATAGATAAATCCACTGCGCATCTCTGCATATAAAAATGCGAAGATCTGACCATACTCTTTTCCAAACTTTTCTGTACAAAATTTTGGATTCCCAAAACTATGTGCATATTGTTCCTGGCTGATCTCTTCATACCATATTCTATTCCACTGTTTTAACTGTTCTAATGTCCTCTCTTTGGTATCGTAAATCTCATTTACATATAATAAAAGATCTGCCATTTTAGAAAAATATGAAGAAAATTCTCTTGTTTCTTCTACATCTTTCTTTAATTCTAACAGTGCGATCTTATTTAATTCATGTCTTTCTGATAACATTGTATTCAAGTCATCTCTTCCTTTCTTTACTTAGATCATTGCAATTATTCCAATCATAAAAATGATCACAGATACTGCCAGCACAATTCCGTTGCAAGTACATCCAATGATCTTCCATTTCATCACTGCTGCGGTATCTTTCATACTTTGTATTCCAAAATATAATCCTATAGCTGATACTACCAGCAAGATCCATCCTCCAGCTCCACTTAATGGACTACTTGTTCCTCCTGTCTTTATGGAACCGAAAAGCAGCAGGTAATATCCAATGATCCCTGCTGCTCCTAAAATCACAGAAACAATTGATTCCCGTGAAATAATTTTGTCAGATGGACGATATGCAAATGTTTTTCTTTTGTTTCTCTTCATTTTGCCGCCCTCTTTCTGTTATATAAATCATATACTGCTACTACGACCCTGTATATCATATACCCGATCAATCCACCAACCGTATTCATCAGAAGATCATCTACATCAAATACCCCTACTTTCATGATCAATTGACTTGTCTCGATCACTAAACTAAAAAAGGAAGTTGCAAACACTGCACGAAAAAATGCCTTTTTCTTATTGATCACGATCGGGATCATAAAACCAAATGGACTGAATGCAAAAATATTTCCAAACAGATTTGTGACCACTGCTTCGGTGGACAAAAGATATCTGTATGTCCAGAACCTGTTGATTTCTTTGAATAAAATTAAGTTCACATGGGAGGTATCATATCCTGTATCCCTCCCATATCGTTCACTCAATAATACAAAATAAAATATAACTATGATATAAAGATAAAATATAACTTTTATTCCTCGTCTGGCTAACTTCTTTTTCTCAACCGTCACAAGAACCATCCTTAATGTTTTGCACCATACTGTTCATAGTATGCATCAATTGCTGCTTTTAATGTATCATCAATCACAACTTTTCCATTACATTCTTTGTTATATAAACATTCTACAACTTCTTCCATATCAACGATCGCTGCTGTATCAAATCCATATAATTCTTTCACTTCATCCAGTGCACATTTTTCTCCGCCTTTACCGATTTCCATACGGTTTAAGGATACCATTAATCCAACGATCTCTACGTTTGCTGCTCCTTTTACTTTTGGAACTGTCTCTTCCATGGATTTACCAGATGTTGTAACATCTTCGATCATGATCACGCGGTCACCGTCTTTTAATTCGCTTCCAAGGAAGTTTCCTTTATCTGCACCATGATCTTTTGCTTCCTTACGGTCAGAACAATAACGAACTTCTTTTCCATATAATTCGCTGTATGCGATCGCTGTTACAACTCCTAATGGAATTCCTTTGTATGCAGGTCCGAATAACACATCAAAATCATCTCCATAAGTACTATGGATTGCTTTTGCATAATATTCTCCAAGTCTCTTTAACTGAGATCCTGTCACATAAGCTCCTGCATTCATGAAAAATGGAGATTTTCTTCCACTCTTTAATGTAAATTCTCCAAATTTTAATACATCACTTTCTACCATAAATTCGATAAACTCTCTCTTATACTGTTCCATCTTCTATTTAAACCTCCATCTTATTCATTCTTTGCTAATTTGCGGTATTCGTCATGATAAAAACGAATCACATCTTTTCTTGTCACGATCCCGATAAATTTCTCCTGATCATCAATGACCGGAACAAAATTCTGATCTGTGATCACATCGACAAGATCATCCATATCTGTGCTGATCGTCACTGCCTGAATGTTTCTCTTTCTCTTTACATCCATAAGTTTGACTTTCTCAGCTTCTGATATATTCCAATGGCACATAGATTCCATGGCACGCAATACATCACCTTCTGTGATCGTTCCTGCGTATTTACCATCATCAGTTAATGTCGGCACTGCTGAATATCCATGATATTTTAGTTTTTCAAACGCCTGCCTTAAACTTTCATCGGCAGGGATATAGGCAACCTCACTTTTCGGAGTCAGGAAAAATAAAATATTCATACCCTCATCCTCCTTTTATTATCTATTTGACACATCCGATCAATTCGTTAATATCATTGATCTGATGTCTTTCCATGTAAGTTTTGATTCCATCAACCACTTCAAGTGTCGTTGCAGGATTGATAAAGTTTGCTGTTCCTACTGATACCGCTGTTGCACCAGCCATGATAAACTCTAATGCATCCTCAGCTGTTGAGATTCCACCCATACCGATAATTGGCACATCCACAGCGTTAGCAACCTGATATACCATACGGACAGCAACTGGTTTGATCGCTGGTCCGGACATCCCACCTGTCTTATTGGCAAGCACAAAATCTCTTCTTTCAATATCGATCTTCATTCCTGTTAATGTATTAATCAAAGAAAGAGCATCACTTCCTGCATCAACTGCAGCTTTTGCCATCTCTGTGATATCTGTGACATTCGGGCTTAACTTCATGATGATCGGCTGTTTTGCTTTTGCTTTCACTGCCTTCGTAATATCATATAACGCTTTGGGATCCTGTCCAAAAGCAATCCCGCCTTCTTTCACATTCGGACAAGATACATTGATCTCTAATAAATCTACTGGCTGGTCAGCAAGTCTTTCTACAACCTCGAGATAATCCTTTTCGGATTTTCCACAAACATTAACAATGATCGTTGCTCCGGCTTTCTTAAGATATGGAATATCTCGTTCAACAAACACATCGATCCCAGGATTCTGCAATCCGATCGCATTTAACATACCACCATATACCTCTGCAACTCTAGGCACAGAATTCCCCGGCCATGGAACATTAGCAACTCCTTTGGTTGTCACTGCTCCTAATTTGGAAAGGTCAACAAATTCACTGAATTCTTCTCCGGAACCAAATGTTCCTGATCCTGTTGTCACAGGGTTCTTCATTGTTACTCCGGCAATATCAACTGATAAATTCATTATAGTTCCACCTCCCTGGCGTCGAATACTGGTCCATCTTTGCAAACACGTTTGTTATGAACATGTGAATGGGAATCCACGTCTTTTGACTTGCAAACACAGGCTAAGCATGCACCGATTCCACATGCCATTCTCTCTTCCATGGAAATCTGTGCTTCGATCCCCATCTCTTCTGCATATGCTTTGATTCCTCGAAGCATTGGTGTTGGACCACATGCATAGATGATGCTTCCTTCCACGCCCTGCTCTTTGATCGCATCAATGACATTTCCCTTCGTTCCAAAAGATCCGTCTTCTGTAGAGATCACAACATCTCCAACTGCCTCAAATTCGTCTTTTAAGAACATATCACTGTCACGGTATCCTAAAACTGCTGTTTTGTCGCAATCTAACTGCTTCATTAATTCTAACATCGGAGGAATTCCGATTCCGCCACCGATTAAAATTGCTTTTTTGTCTTTCTGTGTAAATCCGTTTCCTAAAGGTCCTAAGATTTTGACCATCTCACCTTCTTTGTAATCGGATAATTCCTTCGTTCCATCTCCAACCGTACGATAGACGATCCTTAATGTCCCTGCTTCTTTATCGATCCCACAGATACTGATCGGTCTTGGAAGGATCTTACTCTTGTTATTCAGATAAACAGAAATAAACTGTCCTGCTTTTGCTTCTTTCGCAATCTCTTCTGCTTTCAATGTCATATCAAAGATTCCGTCTGATAAAGATGTATGACGAATGATCTCTGCCATTACCTGTTTCTTACTCATCTTGCAATTCTCCTTTATCTGGCTGTTTTCTTTACTCACAAAATAGGTGATCTTTTATTTTACCCAGGCCTGTTTTAAATCTTCTTTCATATCAAGAACAGCCTGTCTTGATGCATCTGCGTAATTTTCTTCTCCAAACTGACTGTAGGCATCCTGTTTATATGCACAGATGATTCCTCTGGAAGAATTAATGATCGCACCTAATCCATCTTCGTTAAAGAATGGCGCAAGATCCTTTGCCTGACCACCCTGTGCTCCGTATCCTGGAACTAAGATGTATGATTTTGGCATGATCTTTCTTAATACTTCTCCCATCTTAGGATAAGTTGCTCCAACAACGGCACCGATATAGCTGTAAGAATCTCCCATCAGTTCTTCTCCCCAGGAAGCAACTTTCTCGGCTACCATCTCATATAACGGTTTTCCATCGATCTCCTGATCCTGGAATTCTCCGCTGGATGGGTTTGATGTCTTAACTAAGATGAACATTCCCTTCTTCTCTTCTTTACATACTTCCATAAATGGACGGATTCCATCACTTCCAAGATATGGATTAACTGTTACAAAATCTTCACAAAATCCGCTGTATGTCTTGCTTCCCACTGCAACCTTTCCTACATGACCGATCGCATAAGCTTTGGATGTTGATCCAATATCTCCACGTTTGATATCTCCGATGATCACAAGACCTTTGCTCTTTGCATATTCACATGTCTTATTAAATGCAACAAGTCCTGGAACTCCAAATTGTTCATACATAGCAATCTGTGGTTTAACTGCTGGAATCAGATCATAAGTCGCATCAATGATTCCTTTATTATACTGCCAGATTGCCTCTGCTGCTCCTTCTAAAGTCTCACCATATTCAGCAAATGCTGCTTTCTTAATATATTCTGGTACATAATCAAGCATTGGATCTAATCCAACAACAATAGGGGCATCTAATTTTTTAATATTGTTTACTAACTGATTGATCATCGAACTCTCCTTTATATCTTTCTTCTTATATTTCAAAAGATTATACCCTTTCTCATTTATCGATTAAGGTATATTCAATTTATCTTATCACAAAAAGGGAGTTTCGTCTACGAAACTCCCTAAAATCAATTTTAAATTTGTATTACAATTCTTTTGCAAAGGAAAAATCCTGCATAACTTCTATAACTCCTGGACGTTTTAAAAATTCTTCTTCATTTTCCTTGTCACAGATTACAACGATCTGTTCACATCCTGCATCATATGCATTTCGGATTCCAGAATTGGAATCTTCATAAATTCTGATGTCTTTCATATCAATGCCGATCACATCGGCTGCTTTATGAAACATTGCGATCTTATTCTCATATGTTCCATCATCATAAACGATATCTTCTGGCTTGATCCAGCGGTCCAGTCCAAAGGACTCAATAAAGAAATCAATATTTTCTTTGATTGATGCACTAGCAATCGTAAATGGAATATCTTTTTCTTTCAAATGATCAAAAAACTCACATACACCATCTACCAGATGAAATTTTTCCGTATCTTCTTTACAGAATTGACGATAATATTCTTCTTTTTTCTGAGAATATTTTTCTAATTCTTCTTTTGTTGCCTTCCCATCTGTAAAATATAAAATATTTTGTATATTTGGTGTTCCGTTTAGTTTCGTATGTAATTCCTCTAACGTGATTTCTTTTCCTCGTAAGATCTTAGAGATCTCATTCCATGCTTTCACATGTTTATCATTGTCAAAAAATAATGTTCCATTGAAATCAAAAATGATTCCCTGATATTCCATTTCTCATTCCTCCATTGCAATTTTACAGTTCTTTTGTCTTGCTTACTTCGCGATACCAGTATGCAGCTTCTTTTAAGATCTCCATATCATCTTTGCTTGCATGAAAGCTTCCGTTGTTTAACTCTACCAAACGATTGATGATCTCCATTGTTTCATCCCTGTATTCCCCAAGGAATGTTGCATCTAACAAGAACTGATTATTTAATACATCTTCATTTTTTGCCGCTTTAACATCTTCGTCTTTCGTTTCATCATAAGGATATTTACTTTCTAACGAATGAACGATACCTATCTTCCCTTCATAGCCTGCTTCTTTGTATGCAATAACAGCTTTTGCATGAGCCACCATCATATTGTGCATTAACTGGATCGCACTTGCCATATCATATTGTACACCATTCGGGAAGGTTCCTTCAATATATATATTGGTTGCAACCGCCCAGATCTCGGTGACATGCTCCCACCACTTAAATCCCTGATTTTGAAGTGGGGGCTTCTTGCTCAATGGCTCTACTGAGCCAAGTATCTACAAACTATATTATGTTAAAAATCCTTGATCTTTCTCTATATTCTTCTTTTTAGGAGCGGCGAGCTTTTTATTACATAGGGGATTCCATCGGATTTTCCTAGGATAAAAAATCCCGGATCTTTTATTTTGATCCGGGATTGTGTATACTATATACTTTTTTGTTTTCTTATACATAAATATAATCTGTCATAACTGGCTGCATGCCATTGTCCTCGATCATTTGATAAATCTCATCAACTGATCTTCCATCACTGATCTCGAACTGTTCATCACCTTTTTCTTCTTCCTGACTGTGTCCACCGATTCCAACATTTACTCCTGCTGAAATCTTCGTCGCTGCAATCTGAATGATGTTGTCACGGAATCTTTCACATTCACGTGTTGAGATCGTAATACTTGCAAATGGCATAAAGATTCGATATGCACAAATGATCTGTAGAAGCTGTGGTTCATGAACATCTTTTGGATTGATCTTATCGTTATTAATGATCGGACGTAATCTAGGACATGAAAATGCGATTTCTGCATGTGGATATTTTTTCTGTAAAAGATATGCATGCATTCCTGTTGCCAGTGCATCTTTTCTAAAATCATCCAATCCTAAGAGAGCAGCAAATCCGACACCTCTCATTCCACCCATGATCGCACGTTCCTGAGCATTGAGACGGTATGGGAAGATTCTCTTTCTTCCACCCAAATGCAGTGTCTTATATTTGTCTGAATTATATGTTTCCTGGAAGACTGTAACAAAATCTGCCCCACATTCATGCAGATATGCATAATCTTTAGAATCCATTGGATATACTTCAAGACCGATCAGTTTAAAATATTTCTTCGCGATCTTACATGCTTCTCCGATATATTCAACACTTGATTTGTTTGGACTTTCTCCAGTCAGGATCAAAACTTCTTCCAATCCTGTCTCTGCGATCGCCTGCATTTCTTTTTCAATCTCTTCTGCATTAAGCTGTGCACGTTTGATCTTGTTGTGGCAATTAAATCCACAGTAAACACAATAATTTTCACAGTAGTTTGCAATATATAACGGAGTAAAGATCGCTACAGAGTTTCCAAAATGTTTTCTTGTCTCTTTCTGTGCTTTCTGTGCGATTTCTTCCAAAAACGGCAATGCCGCTGGCGATAATAAAGCTTTGAAATTATCAACAGAACAAGTTTCTGCTGCCAATGCTTCTTTGACATCTTTTGCTGTATAAATGTCTGCATCATAGCTGTTCATCTCTGCGATGACACGGTCCATGATATCTGAATCAATCGCTTCCATATCATCCGTATATTTCATATGATCTGTATTCTCATCAATTCTTACACTCATGATTAATCCTCCAAAAATCCTGTTAATGGTGATGATGCGCTAGAACCTTTTTCAATGACTCTTCCAAGTCCTGCCAAATATGCGCTTCTTCCTGCCTCAATTGCTTTCTTAAATGCTTCTGCCATGGCTGGAATATCACCTGCAGTTGCGATTGCTGTATTCGCCATCACTGCAGCTGCACCCATTTCCATTGCTTCACATGCCTGAGATGGTTTTCCGATTCCTGCATCTACAATAATCGGAAGATCGATCTCATCGATCAAAATCTGGATAAAGTCTTTCGTACAGATTCCTTTGTTAGATCCAATTGGAGATCCAAGAGGCATAACTGCAGCTGCCCCAGCATTTACAAGATCTCTGGCTGCATTTAAGTCTGGATACATATATGGCATAACAACAAATCCTTCTTTGGCAAGGATTTCTGTTGCCTTGATCGTTTCATAGTTATCTGGAAGCAGATATTTAGAATCATGAATAACTTCAATCTTAACAAAATCTCCGCATCCTACTTCTCTTGCAAGTCTTGCAATACGAACTGCTTCTTCTGCATTTCTTGCTCCAGATGTATTTGGAAGAAGTGTGACACCTTCTGGAATATAGTCAAGAATATTAGCTGTATCATTTGTGTTCGTTCTTCGAAGTGCTAAGGTAATGATCTGTGCTCCTGCATTCTGCACTGCTGCATTGATCAGATCTAAGGAATATTTTCCTGATCCTAAGATAAATCTTGAATCAAATTCATGTCCACCGATGATTAACTTGTCCTGTTTCATGTTATTCTCCTTTATATATGCATAATTTTCTTATCTCTTTGTACCTGTTATCTTCAGATCATCCGCCACCGACAAAGGCTACGATCTCTAATGTGTCACTATCACTTAAGATCACATTCGCATATTCCCCTTTGGGAACGATCTCTCCATTTCTTTCCACTGCGATTCTCTTATCTGAAAATCCTTCCTGTGTTAAGAAATCAGATAACGCGACAGGGTCTTTTAATGTTTTTGTCTCTCCATTTAATCTCATCTGCTTTCCTCCTTGACTGACTTTCCTTTTATCTTTAAAAGGAACAAAAAAAGGGTCCACAAAGAAGCATCACACCCGAGGTGGTGTGCCCCTTCATGGACCCGATAGTTCAGATTCACTCTTTTTGTAGATTATCATATTGATATTTTTTTGTCAAGTGATTATTGCATTTTGTTTTTTGTGTGATATAATATCTTTGTGCTTTAATCAGCACTTTGACATTTGTTTGAATCCTCTTTGGCATTTTATATGCCAGGGGGATTTTTTATTTCTTGATCGTTATATTTTTATTCCAGATTTAATATTTCAAAAACTTTAACCAATTCAAATATAAACAAAACAAAAAAGCTACAAACCGCATAAATACGAAGTTTGTAGCTTATGACTCCAACGAGAATCGAACTCGTGATTCGACCTTGAGAGGGTCGCGTCTTAACCGCTTGACCATGGAGCCAGATTTATATTCGAGGTGGTCTGTTGCAACCACCTCTATCTATTATACATATTATTTGTAATGTCAAGAACTTTTTTAAATTAAATTTCTTATTTTCAGATAGTCCAAAATCATTTTTACACATCCATCGATTCCAAGGATTCCTTCGTCCAGACATAATTCATATCCATTGGACATTCCCCATATTTCATTTGTGTAATATTTATGAAATTCATAACGTTTTGAATCTTCTGTTTCTATTTCTTTTTCAGCTTGTTCTTTGCTTATTCCAAGATATTTCATAAGATTTTTAATTCGAATGTTCTTGTCTGCATGCATAAAAATTCTTACCGTATTCGGACGTTCCCTGAAAAGATAATTTCCACAGCTATCCATCACGACGCCTCCCGTATTACCAATAATCTTCTTGATAATCCCGAAAGGCACATCATTAGAACTTACATTCTCACTCATTGCGATCGCATATAACAGACTGTTTACTTTTCTGTCATTAAAAAATGCATTTAATTCATCATAATCATCCGTTTCTTCTACTATTCTTAGAAGATGTGCCTTGTCATAAAGTGGCAATTCAAATTGTCTTCGAATTTTTTCTGCTACTTTATCTCCCATTGTTCCATGTTCTCTTCCGATCGTGATGATCATTTTCTCATCTGCCATGATTTCTTCCTCCTATTTTAAATAAGCTGAGCAAATCCTGATACAAATACAACAGTCAAAAGTCCTGCTACTGCTACTGCCAGACTGCTCATTGCACCTTCGACTGGTCCCATCTCAATTGCTCTTGCCGTTCCGATCGCATGAGATGCTGTTCCAAGTGCCAGGCCTTTTGCCAATGGATTTTTTATTTTAAATATATGAAATACTGTATCTGCAATCACATTTCCAAGAATTCCAGTAATAATGATCACTGCAACTGTAATTGTCACAATTCCACCTAATTCTTCTGATATTCCAATTCCGATCGCTGTTGTGATCGATTTAGGAAGCATCGTTACATACTGTTGGTGGTTAAATCCAAATAACATACAAAGAACAAAAATCCCTGTTAAACTTGCTAATGTTCCTGATAATATTCCACAAACAACCGCAACCTTATTTTTCTTTAGTAATTCTAACTGCTCATATAAAGGTACAGCAAGACACACAGTTGCTGGCGTCAACAAATAAGATATGTATTTCGCACTTGCATTATATACTTCATAACTGATTCCAAATACCTTCAATGCCAGGATCACAATAACTATAGATACTAATAATGGATTTAATATCGCTAATCCCAACTTTCTCTTTAAAAATAGTCCGATCTCATATGCAATCAAACTGATCGTTACTCCTGCAAACAATGATTGTCTGAACATTTCATTCATTTTTGATTCCTCTCTTCTGTGCTATCATTTGTGCTACTTTTCCTGTGATTACCATAACAAATACTGTGATCACTACAGTAATGACTAGTATTGGCAGTAATAATGGCTGTAAAACTTTCCACGAATCAATCAATCCAGCTGCTGCCGGAATAAACATAACAGGCATGATCTCAATCAGGAAAAATGCTGCATCTTTAACTTGACTCGTCTTCAAAACACCAGTCATCAGACATACCAACATTAACACCAGTCCATACACACTTGCCGGAATTGGCAATGGTATAAACATCTTAAGCACTTCTCCCAAAAAAGAGAGTAGTAAAATAATCATAAATTGTCTAAGAAATTTCATACAATCCTCCAGTTTTTCATATTAAGTCTTTTTTCTTGTATACAATATTATGGTACTACCAACTTTTAATGTCAATACTTTATTTATTTTCATAAATGAAAAATAGAATCCTGCATCAACAGAATTCTATTTTTTCACCTAAATTACTTTATAACTTTCACAGCTTTGGCATTGATATATCCAACAAATTTTCCTGATTTTGTATACAATGCGAGATATTTGTTTCCATTTTCATGTTTATATCTGTATTTTGCCACATATGTCTTTTTATAAACTTTTGTTTTTGATTTCTTCCATTTGAAATTCTTATATAGTTTATATTTTTTACTCTTGATCTTTA
>OBYB01000556.1_pt1 | contig 24573 bp, 20 predicted proteins | sample 1538181 | NCBI WGS metagenome assembly OBYB01 (sample SAMEA2580157, study PRJEB22360) | human gut metagenome | biome: human gut; feature: human-associated habitat; material: faeces | place: Denmark | collected 2008/2010 | reverse complement strand
GCGATTTTCAGGGCAGGGCCCCCCAGCCCCACTACGGCAGGGCCGCCGGCGCATCCGAGGTCGCCGGCCACGGCTAGTAGCGCGAACATCAGCGTACCGCCACCGGGCATGGCGTCTGCAGCCATCGAGAACGTTCCGGGCCACATAATACCCACTGAAAAACCGGTGAGCGCACAGGCAAGCAGACCCAGTACCGGTGCCGTGGTTAGGGCTGCGGTCAGATACATGGCCACGCACAGTACGGAACTGCTGGCAATGAATGCCGTGAGATCCAGTCGATGCCCCAGCACTCCGTAAATCGTGCGGGACAGGCCCATCATCAGGGCGAATGCGGCAGGTCCCGCCAAGTCGCCAATCACCTTGGTCACGCCCAGACCGGACTCGGCGAACGCGCTGGCCCACTGGCTCATGCCCTGTTCGGCCGCGCCCGCGCACAGCATCATAAGGAACATCAGGTAGAACACCGGCTTCTTCGACAAGTCGGCGAACCGCATGGTCGCCGTGCCTTCCGGCACAATGCGCGGCATGGGAGCGCCAGCGAACATCGCGATGCCGATGGCAGGCACAATCGCCCACAAGCAAGCGAGAACCGGCCATGAGCCGGTGCCGAACGCAAACAGAAACAGCGTGGAGATGGCCACGGTGCCGAGCTGGCCCCAGCAGTAGAAGGAGTGCAGCAGGCTCATCGCCTTGGCCTTGTGTTCGCTCGGGCAGGCCTCGACGATGGGGGGAGACCATGACCTCGATGAGTCCGCCGCCGAGCGCGTAGAGGAAAATCGCCGCCAGAATCGCGAGATACGGGTCCGGCACGCGGGTGGGGAGCAAGCCCAACGCCAGCAGTCCGGCAAGGGCGGCCAGGTGGGCGGCGATAATGCACGGCTTGTATCCGATGCGGTCCACGAACTTGCCGGCCAGCACGTCCACGACCAGTTGGGTGACGAAGTTGACGGTGATGAGGGCGGAAAGCCGCGCCATGTCGATGCCGAGTGTCGCCGCGAACGTGACGAACAGCAACGGCATGAAGTTATTGATTACCGCCTGAGTGATGTATCCCACGAAGCAGGCGGTGACAGTGTGGTTGTAGTTCGGGGCTGTGGCGCTCATAGAGTCAGTATTGCAGAAAAAGCACCCGCGAAATGCGCGTGCGAAGAGAATCGTGTGGGACGGCAGATGAACAATGGTAAAAACCGCGTGCCGTCCCACAAAAAGGAATCAGGCCTGCCACCATTGGCGCAGGGGGTACCACTTGCCGTCCGGGTGGGCCACGCGATCCGGCTTGACGGCCAAGAACTGGTGAATCTGGATGCCGTCGAGCTCGAAGTTCAGAGCGCAGGCGGCCATGTACATACCCCATACCTTGGCGCGTTCAAAGCCGACCTGCTTGACCGCGTCGTCCCAATGCTCGGAGAGGTTCTGGTTCCAGTGATGCAGGGTGAGCGCGTAGTGCTGGCGCAGGTTCTCCTGATGCACCACGTTGAAGCCGGCGTCATGGATGCACGATTCGATGAAGCCGGGCGCGCCGAGATCACCGTCCGGGAAGATGTAACGGTCGAGGAATTCGTCGGTACCGGGCTTGCCGTGAGGCTTGTCATGGCTGATGGTGATCTGGTGGTTCAGCAGTCGGCCCATCGGCTTCAGAAGGCGGAACATCTCTTCGAAGTAGCTCTGGTAGTTCTTGACGCCTACGTGCTCCATCATGCCGATCGAGCAGATACCGTCGAAGTCATGCTCGGGCACCTCGCGGTAGTCCTGTACGCGCACTTCGGCCAGATCCTGCAGCCCCTCACGGGCGATCCATTCGTTGGCGTACGCGGCCTGTTCCTTGGAGAGGGTGACGCCGAGCGCCTTGATGCCGCGACGGGCGGCGGTGATGACCATCGAACCCCAGCCACAGCCGATGTCCAGTAAGCGCTGGCCGGGCTGCAAGTCCAGTTTGTCGAGAATCAGGCGCAGTTTGTTGGCCTGTGCGTCTTCAAGGCTCATGTGTTCGTTGTCGAATACCGCGCAAGTGTAGGTCATGGAGGATCCAAGGAAGTCGGCGTAGAACTCGTTGGACATGTCGTAGTGGAAGCTGACGGTTTCCGAATCGGCCTTTTCGGTGTGCGGCATCAGGCCACGCTTGATACGGGCGAACTTGCTCGGGCCCTCGGTGGCGGGCACCGGCGGCTTCTTGAAGCCATGGCTCAGGATGCCGGCAGATACGCGGGCAATTGATGTGGGAGTGAGTGGGCGAACGTATTTGGACAGCGACACCAGCTTGCGCATCGCCGGATACGGGTCGGCGTAGTCAATGCCGTCCACGTCGAAATCGCCCAGAATGTATGAGCGCACGATGCCGATTTCATTCGGGTGCGCGAGTAGCTGGTACATGCAGTTCGGCGTGGCGATTTTGACCTTCAAATCCGCGTCTGCCGGGCCGAAATGCGAGCCGTCGAAAGCGTCGATACGAACGGGAGTGGCGGGGTCGAGAAACAGGGACGCCATCTCGCCGACCGTCATAGCCTTGCCATTTGCCATTATCTACCTCATTCTCTTATGATGATCACCCCAACTGTCGAGGTATCTTAGTCCTCTTCAGGAGACTGAAACCGTTGAATACACCATCTGGTGAACCAGTTCGCGTTCGGCTGATGAAGCACGAATGGAATTAGGCATCTCGCATATTGATTGCGCTACGCGCGAAGTAAGCGGATGAGAGACGAGTTTCTCGGAGAGCGTCAGATGACTCCGGAAAATGGTCTTATCGTTGAGATTTCGGGCGATGGAACTGGTTTGGTCAATGGACAATAATTCGACAAGTGCGGAATTCCGCCATTTCTTGCCATTATTTTCAGTGTTGTTCTTTCAGCGTGTTCCCGATGTCTATTTAGAAGTGCAACACCCTTGTTGGTCCTGTAATTCTAACAGTTCGTCGGCGAACGCCTCGGCGGGCGTGCGGTAGCCGAGCACGCGCATGGGGCGGTTGTTGATCTCGTCGACGATCTCCCTGACCTCCTTTGCCATGTCCATCCGGATCTCGCAGCGTTTGGGCAGATACCGGCGGATCATGCCGTTGCGGTTCTCGTTGCTTCCCCGCTGCCAGCTGGAGTACGGGTCGGCGAAGTACGTGGCCATGCCCAGCCCGTCGCGCAGCCTTTCGTGGTGGGCGAACTCGGTGCCGTTGTCGTGCGTGACGCTGACGCGCGCGCCGGCCGGCAGCGGCGAGAACATGTCCAGCTGCGCCCCGACGCTCTCGCCGGCGGTCTTGTCCGGAACGATGCGGGCCATGAGGAACCTGGTCCTCCTCTCCACCTCGGTGTGCAGGTTGCATCCCACTCCGATGACGCTGTCGGCCTCCCAATGGCCGAACGCGCTCCTGCCGTCGGCCTCCGGCGGGCGTTCGGAGATGGGCACTCGGCCGGGGATCGGGAAGCGCGACGTCCTCCTGCCGCCGTGCCTGCGGCGCCGCCTGTGCCCTCGCGGCAGGCACCGCGCCCAGCGTTCCCGAAGCGGCCTGCTGGAGTAGACCCATCGGTAGATGGTCTCCGGGCACACGCGCATGAGCGCATCGTCCGGCCACAGGACGCGCAGCCTGCCGCTGATGAGCAGCGGCGACCAGCCGCGGCCCAGCCATTCGGCCACCTGCGCCCACAGGCGGTCGTGCGACAGCCGGTAGGGCTTTCGTGGCTTGGATCTCCTGCGGTCGGCCTTGCGCTGCGCGGGCCCGGCGATGTAGTAGCGGCCGGTCCATGGCCCCGCCTTCAGTCTTTTCGGCCGGTACGGGCGGTACGACTCGTTCTCGTTGGACGGGAACCATGTGTTGCGCTTGATCTCCCGGCTGATGCTGGACGGGCTGCGGCCCAGCATCGCGCCGATCCCGCGTATGCTGGCGCCGTTGCCTACCTCGATCTGGATGACCTGGCGTTCCTCTTCCGACAGGTGCGAATATACTTCTCCCATAGGTGCGACATCCCTTCGGACTGGTTTTCTAGGCAATTTCCAATCTAACGGGTGTTGCACTTTCATTTAGACAACGGGGTTTTCAGGTGAATGCTCATGCGCGGAGTAGACTGGGGAACCGTTGGACCACTCAAAGACAGAGTGGACCACCAGTTAAGACACTAGCTCAAAAGGAGAGCCCCTATGGTGTACCGCATGATTTTCAACCAGACTGCATACTTCGGACGTGGCGCGATCAAGGAGATTCCGGCCGTCGCCAAGCAGCACGGCTTCACCAAGGCATTTATCGTCACCGACCCGGTGCCGCTGGAGACACCCGTTACCCCCGCCCGGGTGCGGCGGGAGCCCGCCCCCGCCGAGAAGGTCACCAAGGTTCTGGATGAGGCCGGCCTGCCGTACGAGGTGTTCTCCAACGTCAAGCCGAACCCGCCGGTCGAGTGCATCAAGGACGGCGTCGCCAAGTTCGCCGAGTCCGGTGCGGACTTCCTGATCGGCCTGGGCGGTGGCTCCCCGCAAGACACCTGCAAGGGCATCGGCATCATCACCGCCAACCCGGAGTTCGCCGACGTGCTTTCTCTGGAAGGCGTCGCGGATACCAAGAACCCGTCCGTCCCGATCTTCGGCGTGCCGACCACCGCCGGCACCGCCTCGGAGACGACCATCAACTACGTGGTCACCGACACGGCCAACAAGCGCAAGTTCGTGGCTGTCGACCCGCACGACATCCCGATCGTCGCTTTCGTGGACCCGGATCTGACCGACTCGATGCCGCGCGGCCTGAAGGTCGCCACCGGACTTGACGCCCTGACCCACGCCATCGAGGGTTACATTACCCCGGGTGCCTGGAGCCTGTCCGACTGCCTGTCCATGCAGACCATCCGCATGATTGCCAAGAACCTGGCCAAGTCCGCCGACGGCGACATTCCGGCCGGCGAGCAGATGGCCTACGCGTCCTACATCACCGGTATGGCCTACTCCAACGTGGGCCTCGGTCTGGTGCACGGCATGGCTCACCCGCTGGGCGGCCGTCTGGGCGTGGCCCACGGTGTGGCCAACGGTATTCTGCTGGCCCCGGTCATGGAATACAACAAGGACTTCACCGGTGAGAAGTACCGCGACATCGCCGATGCGTTCGGTGTTGAGGACGCCTACACCGGCGACCTGGAGAAGGTGCGCGAAGAGGCCGTGCAGGCCGTCCACAAGCTGACCGTGGATCTGAAGAACCCGACCACGATTTCCGAAGTGGGCGCCACCGAGGCCGACCTTGAGCCGCTGGCTCACGATGCCTTCAACGACGTGTGCACCCCCGGCAACCCGCGTCAGGCAACCGAAGAGGACATCCTCGCGATTTACAAGTCGCTGATGTGATCAGTCAATGACAGTAAACATTAGCTCCCTCTGATGAGGGAGCTGTCAGCGTAGCTGACTGAGGGAGAGAAGTTGCGGCGTAGCCGCTGAATAATAGGTATCGGCCTGCGTCCGATTCAATGTTTTAGCGACTGCGTCGCAGTCTCTTCCTCAGTCTCACTTCATTCGACAGCTCCCTTATCAGAGGGAGCTTGCATAAGCAGAGGGGGCTCGTATATCTAGCTACTTTTCGTGCTTTTCGTCGTAGACTTCGTCGGTGGGGGTCTCGTCGTACAGCTGCTTGCCTTGCGCCTCCGCCAGTTCCATCTGCTCGTTGATCCACGCGGCTTCAGCCGGATTGATATCCGCGGAATTCAGCACTTTCTGCCACACCGGGTAGAACATGTGCATCGCCGGATACATGGCGGTGAACAACACCTCCGGCTTATGCGTGCGCGTATGTTGCGGATGCGCATCAAACGTATTCTTAAAACGTCGCATGTAGCTCAGGAACGAACTCAACGATGTATCCATCCGTCGCGCACTCATCGCGGCGATCATGCGCGGCGAGTACACGGTTTTCAGATCCTTGCCCATCAGATGCAGGGAAATATCGATATCCTCATGCATCACATCGGCCTTATCCCGGCAGACCTCATTCACAATCTGATGCCAGGCCGAAGCGCGCAAGGCCATATTCGAGCCGAACGGCAGCGGCTGGCCGCCATCGGCACGGTAGATTCGCTTGCGTAAGGAATTGTCGCCTTTCAACCCGAAATGGCGTGAGGGCATGTCGTAATACATCACCGGACCAGTGGCACCCATCGCGGCCGGGTCTTCGGTGAAGATGCCGGAGACCACCTCCACCCAGTCAGGCCGGATCATACAGTCGGCGTCAAAACGGCCCAGCACATCGCCGGTCGCGGCGTTCAGGCCAAAGTTGCGGGTGGGAATCAGCCCCTGTTCATCGTTCTGGTGCAACAGTTTGACCGGGGCCTCGGGATGTTCGGCAATGAACTGTTCGACAACCGCACAGGTGTTGTCCGTAGAACGATTGTCCACCACCAGCACCTCATGCGGCATGATGGTCTGACGGGTGGCGTTCAGCAGGCAGTCGCGGATGCGTTCGGCTTCGTTCCACGCTGGGATGATGATCGAAACGTTGAGCATAACATCAACAATAGAAAAGCGGGTGTACGCCGCCGGCGTATCCGAGCTTCAAACCCCTCGCTACAATGGGGAGCCATGAGCGAACGCGTGCGAAACGTAAACAGCACCGACACGTTGAGAACCGGTGCCGCAGAGGCCGGGGCAGACCCGGACGACGAGAATCGTATCGACTTTGGTACTTTGTTCCCCGCCAAGGGAGATTCCCGTAGGCCACCGGAATGGTTCGGCCGCGCGCTGCTGTATGTGGCCCTCGCCGTCATCGTATTCATGTTCTGCTGGCGCTCGTGGGGCGACATCTCCTATCTAGTGCTCGACATCATCATCTCGCTGTTCCTGGCGCTGGCCGTCGAACCGTTGGTGGTGGCGCTGGTGGCTCATGGCTGGAAGCGTGGCGTGGCTTCCGCCGTCAGCTTGGTGGGCGTGGCCGTGGTCGTGGGTGTGCTGCTCACGCTATTTGGCAACATGTTCGTACAGCAGATGATTGCCATGGTCCGCGGTTTGCCGGCCATGTATGAGCAGATTCGTGAGTTCGTGGACCAGTATGCCACGTTCAAGATGCCGGAAATCAGCAATCTCGGCATGGAAATCTTCAACAATATCCAGACCTCGTGGGTCACCGATTTTGCCGGTACCGCCATGAGTACGGTGGGCGGCCTGTTCTCCTTCCTGCTGAACCTCATGACCGTGGTCATGACCACGTATTACATCTCCGCCGCCGGCCCCAAACTGCGCCGCTCCTTCTGCCAGTGGCTGGCCCCCAACACGCAGCGCCGATTCCTGCTGGTGTGGACCGTGGCCCAAGGCCAGATTTCGTCCTTCCTGTTCTCCCGTTCGATTCTGGCGTTGATCAACGCCACCTGCACTGCCATCTTCTTAGAGATTCTGCATGTGCCCTACTGGCTGCCGTTGGCCCTGTTCTGCGGCGTGGTATCCCAGTTCATCCCCACGGTCGGCACCTATATCGGCGGCGCGCTGCCGGTGCTGTTCGCTTGGGGCAACCGCGGATGGACGTACGCCGTGGCGGTGCTGGTGTTCATCATCGTCTACCAGCAGATCGAGAACCTGATTCTCTCGCCGAGGATTTCGCAGCGCACGATGGATATCAACGCGGCCGTCGCCTTCCTCGCGGTGCTGGCGTTCGGCTCGCTGTTCGGCGCGTTTGGCGCGTTCCTGGCGCTGCCGGTCACCGCATCGCTGCAGGCCATCTTCCGTGCGTACACCAAGCGCTATGAGCTGATTGACTCACCACTGATGAACGATCCGACTCCGGAGAAGAAGTCCAAGATCGTCGAGGCGTCCGAAGCGTTCGGCGAGCATGTGCTGCAGCCGATCGGCGAGCACATGCCGCGTGCGGCCAAGGGGTCCACCAGCCGTGTGCCGATGAATGAGGAACTGCGTTTGCTGCAGGAACAGATCTATGCGATTCCGCCACACGAGACGAAAGAATCCGATTTGGACGATTCCGCCACCGTGGCGATTCCGCAGCGTGGTGCCGCGGATACGCAGCAGTCTGAGCAGCCCAAGCAACGCAAGCAAACCAAGCAGTCTGATCAATCTGCCTCCAGCAATCCTAGGGCGGGGTGGCGCTGATGACCCTGCTTTCCGTACTCGATATTCTTCTGGTAATCGTCGGTGGTGCCGGCATGATATATCAGGGACTGTGCATCGTGATGTCCCTGTTCGCCAAGCCCGTGCGCTTCCCCGACGCCCCGATGACCAACCGGTATGCCGTACTGATCTCCGCGCGCAACGAAGAAAACGTGATCGGCAACCTTATTGGGTCGATTCGCGATCAGACCTACCCGTCCGACCTCATCGACATCTGGCTGGTGGCCGACAACTGCACCGACAACACCGCCGACGTGGTGCGGTCTTTGGGCTGCCATGTGGTGGAACGCCACAATCTTGAACTGGTTGGCAAGGGATATGCGCTGACGTATCTGTTGGGGCATATGCTCGACATCGGTGTGGCCGATGATTATGAGGCCTACTTCGTGTTCGATGCCGATAACAAGCTGGACAAGCATTACTTCGAGGAAATGAACAAGGCGTTCTGCTCCGGATTCAAGATTCTGACCAGCTACCGTAATTCGGTGAATCTGGCGGATAACTGGGTGTCTTCTGGTTCTGCGCTGTGGTTCATCCGTGAATCGCGATTCCTGTCTAACTCGCGTATGATTCTCGGTTCCTCTTGCCATGTGGGCGGTACGGGATTCATGTTCTCCCGCGAGGTGATGAAGCGGAACAAGGGATGGAAGTTCCACCTGCTCACTGAAGATCTTGAATTCACTATGGATTCGATTCTGCATGGCGACCGCATCGGCTATTGCGGTACTGCGATCCTCTACGACGAGCAGCCGGTTACCTTCTCGCAAAGTTGGCGTCAGCGTTTGCGTTGGAGCAAGGGATTCCTGCAGGTATTCCGTTATTATGGCTCGGCATTGCTGAAACGCGCGGTTCGCGAACGTGATTTCTCCTGCATCGACTTCACATTGATGCTGTGTCCGTTTACCGTGTTGGGCGCGATTCGCGCGGTGATGGGCTTGCTGTTCGCCGCGTGTGGCTTCGTGAGTTGGCCGAGCCAGCTGCAATCGCTGGCCGATTGGTCCAGCGGCATCATCATATCGGTGTTGGGCCTGATGGCATTGGCTGCATTGACCATCATTGTCGAGCACGACCAGATCGGTGCCACGAACAAGGAGCTGCTCGCCTATGTGCTCAGCTTCCCGATTTACATACTCAGCTACGTGCCGATCTCCTTCCAGGCCATCTTCGCCAAAGCCCAGTGGAAGCCCATCGCGCATAAGGGTTGACCGAGTCCGCTAGTCCGGAGCCGCTCAGCGGGGCAATCCAACAGCAACCCGGGGGTTTGCTTCGCTGAGGGTTGACTGGTGGGGTAGAGTGGATGTATGAGCTTAGACAATACTCAAAGGAATGTCGGATTTCAGCCGCCGATGATGCCAGCCGCCGCCCCCGCGCCTGCACAGCCGTCGCAACCGCAGCCACAAGCATGGCCGCCGAATCCGAATGCGGCGGTGTCCATTCGTGGCCTGTTCAAGCACTTCGACCGGAAGATCGCCGTCAACGGACTCGTGCTCGATATTCCGGTCGGCTCGTTCTATGGACTTGTAGGCCCCAACGGCGCCGGCAAAACCACCACGCTCAATATGGTGACCGGTCTATTGGTACCGGACGCCGGCACCGCCATGATTTTGGGCCATGACGTGTGGAGCGACGTGAACACGGCCAAGCGCATGATCGGCGTCATGCCCCAGCCCGACCAGATCTTCGACCGACTGACCGGTTTGCAATTGCTCGGCTACTCCGGCATGCTGCGCGGCATGAGCCGCGATGAGACCACGCGTCGCGCCCAGGACCTGCTCAATGCTTTCGACTTGGCCGGGGCCGCCAACACGATGGTCACCGATTATTCGGCCGGCATGACCAAGAAGATCTGCCTGGCCTCCGCGATGATTCATAGCCCGCGCATTCTGGTCCTGGACGAGCCGTTTGAATCCGTGGACCCGGTGTCCAGCGCCAACCTCAAAGACATTCTCATCGAATACGCGAAGACTGGCGGCACGGTGATCATCTCCTCACACGTGATGGCATTGGTCGAAAAGATGTGTACGCATGTGGCCGTAATCAACGACGGTCTGGTATGCGCGGCCGGCACGGTGGACGAGGTCGCCGCCGGCGAAGAACTCGAAGACCGCTTCCTGCAACTGGTCGGCGGCCGCCACGAAGCCGCCCATCTCGCATGGCTCGACGGCGGGCAAGCCCAAGCCCCAACTTCGGTCCAGCCGGTCCAGCCCATTCCGCTTACAACCGCCACGCCCGCCACACCCACCGATGAGGCCCGCCGATGATCAGCAGCGCCATCACCCTGGTCCGCCTGCGCTGGACGCTCACGCTCGCCACCCTGCGAAAATCGGCGTGGCAGACCGTCGCCTATGTCTTTTCCGCCGTACTCGCGGCCGGCACCATCATCGGCACCGGCGTGCTCGCATGGTTCATCGGCATACTGCCGCCCTTCACCGTGAACGCGGATGGCTTTCCGCTGAACATCCTTGGTTCCGGAGGCATCGTCAACATAGTCGTCGTGCTGGTCGGCGCGACCATGACCATCTTCATCGGCTTCATCCAGCTCATGATGCTTGGCGAAGGCTCCACCATGAACCCACGCAAATTCGCGCTCTACGGCATCGCCGACCGCAACCTGCAATTCGGCTTGCTGCTTTCCGGCCTGTCCGGCATCCCCGCCCTTACCGGCGTGGCCTCACTGATGCTCTGGACACTGGCCTATCGGCATATGGGACCAGCCGTAATCATCAGTTCCCTCCTCGCCGCAGTGCTGGCCGTCATCACCATGATGAGCATCTCCAAACTGCTCATCGCCCTATCCACCACGCTGGTGACCAGCAAACGCGGCAAAGGCGCGTTCTATATCTTCATCGTGCTGACGTTCGTTATCATCTGTCAGTTGCCGAACATTCTGGTCAACTCCGGCGTGGCCTTCAGCCTCAACACCGAAACCTGGGGCGCGGCGACCACCATCGTCGCATGGACGCCGTTCGGCGCGGCCTTCCAACTGCCGTTCGACGCGCTTACCGGAGCCTGGGCGGTGCTGCTCGCCCGCATCGCCATCCTTGCCGTCACATGGATTGTCTGCTTCGCCGTCTGCACCTGGTGTCTGAGACATGAACGGCTCACCATCGGCGCAAACAGTCCGTCCGAGACCGCCAAAGGCATCGGCGCATTCGCATGGATGCCCGATTCGGCATCCGGCGCGGTTTCCGCACGCCTGATCACCTATCTCAAACGAGACCCCCGTCAAGCCATGACCTTCGCCATGCCGGTCCTGTTCCTGATCATCTTCGCCTTCCAGGCACACGGCATCAGCGCGGTCGTCTGGCAGTCGCTGATCTGGTGCGGCTGGTTCATGTCCGTCGTGGAAAGCAACGGGCTCGCATATGACGGCCGCGGCTTCACCATGGAAGTCATCGCCGGCGTGCGTGGCCGGACCGACAGAATCGGCCGCGTACGCGTCTACGTCGGCATCATGGTCATCTACATGGTGCTGCTCTATCTCGCCGGCATCGTGCTGGTCGGCGCACTGACCGGACGCTGGGCGCAGCCCGATGACCTCGCTACCGGCCTGATCTTCCTCGCCACGGGCATGGGCATCGCCTTGAGCGGACTGGGCGTGGCCGAAGTCACCTCCTGTGTACTGATGTACCCGGTCGCCTCAATGGACAAGCCGTTCTCCGCGCCTCAAGGCCGCGCCATGGCCCAAGGCTTCTTCCCGTTCGTCTACATGCTTGGCAGCCTGCTGCTCATGCTGCCCACTGGCATCGTGGCGCTGGTCATGCTGCTGACAGGAGCCGAAGGCGGCATGTGGCTGGCGATTATTCCGGTCGCGCTGGCCAATGGCATCGGCATTCTGGCACTCGGGACATGGCTGGGCGGTAAGCTGATGGATGCGCGAATGCTCTCGATTGTGGCAACACTCGACTCGTTCGCCTCATTGCAGAAATGATTGCCTTGGCATAAGGAGCACGATGGTATCTACAGCGGTATCACGCCGTCAGCGACGTGAAGCGCAACGGCGGACCCAACGATCGCATCGCCGAACACTGACCGTCATCATTTCCGCACTGACCACCATCGCCCTGTTCGCGGGGTACTGCGCCGCCGACATCACCGACGTGGCCCCCGGATTGTTGACGTTAAAACCTGTCACCGCACCTGTTTTCGCCAATCCGGCCACCGCCAAATCAGGCGGCACCATCGCCGGTGCCCTGAACGCGAACAAGGCCATTGATTCCACGGCCGCTTCTGCACTGGTCAACGAATTGCTGTCCGCGCAAGGCGTGGGAAACGATGCGTCGGTGATCATTGAAGACGCCCAAGGCACCGTCGCTGCCGAACATGAGTCGAACACTCCACGCGAGCCTGCATCCACACTGAAAACGCTGACCGCGCTCGCCGCCTCATCCACCCTGAACATGGCATCCACCTTGGATACCCAAGTGTTCCTGACCCAATCCGATGACGGCACCAATACGTTGACCCTCAAAGGCAATGGCGACATGCTGCTGTCTGCAGGCGATTCCGACGCCAACCATACCAACGGACGTGCCGGTCTGAACACCTTGGCCAAGGCCACCGTGGCCGCGCTCGCCCAGCGAGGCATCACTTCCGTCAATCTCGAGTACGACGACACCCTATTCGGCGACTCACGCATTCCCGCAGGTCTGTCGGAAGGCGGCGCGGTCTTAAGCGACTACACCGTCTACTTCACGCCGGTCTCATCAATGGCGATTGATGGAGGCCGCCAATACACCGCCGATACGCCTGCGCCGGCCGACCCCGATGATTCGGCCGGATACCCGGAACTGTCCCAGCACACCGCCAGCGACGTGGCCACGAAATTCGCCGAACTGCTCCAATCGAACGGTGTGGCCGTTACCGGAGACGTGACGGCAAACACCGCTCCATCCGGCGAAACGCCTTTGGCCTCGGTGAGTTCGGCAACACTGTCCGAAATCATGGCATACACGTTGCGGCATTCGGACAATACGCTGGCCGAGGAGTTCGGTAGACTCACCGCCTTGGCGAAATCAGCGACAAACAGTCCTGAAGGCGGCACGGAAACGGTCAAATCCACTCTGAACGATCTCGGTCTCGATACATCCGGTCTGACCATGGCCGATTGCTCCGGCCTGTCTCCCGGCTCCCGGCTCACCGTACGCACGCTGGTGGCCGTCCAACAACGTAATCTGACCACCGAGAGCGGCGCGGCCGGCGCGGAAGGTCTATCCATCGCGGGATTGGTGGGCACGGCGCAGGATCGGTATACGGATGATGCCGTGGCTGGTCTGCTGCGCGTCAAAACCGGCAGCCTCGGCACGGTCACGTCGATGGCCGGCAATGTGTCCCGCACCAATGGGGGAGCGTTGTCGTTTGCCGTGGTGGTCAACAATCCTGAGGATTATGCCGCCGCGCGTAGCGCCATCGACTCGTTCATCACCAAGCTCGCGGGGCTGTAAAAGAGGCATCAAGGGCCATCAAAGGCTACAAAGGCCGTAAACGTCCATAAACGCACGAGTGCCTATAACCAGAAAAGGGTGGTGAGTACATGGCATATTCCGCACGATTGCGCAAGGCCGTAGGCGCGGTCCGAACAACGCTGAGCGCCGTGGAACTATGCGATGTGCAGGCTCCCGAATTCGCGCAGCATGGGGACCATGCCGTTGCCGCCGATGCGCCGCTCGTGCTCGTGGCCTGTTCAGGCGGGCGCGATTCGATGGCACTGGCTGCGGTGAGCCATATCGTATGCACGTCCATGGGCGTGCGTTGCGGTGCCGTGATTGTGGATCACGGCTTGCAGGCAGGCTCCGAACAGGTCGCCAGCGAGGCCGCGGATCGTTGCCACGCGTTGGGACTGGGCCCGGTCATCATGCGCAACGCAACCGTACAGGCGCGCGGCGAGGGCCTCGAAGCGGCCGCACGGCAGGCCCGGTATGACGAGCTGTGCGCCGCGGCGCATGAATCGGGTGCCATTGCCGTGCTGTTGGCCCACACTATGGACGATCAGGCGGAAACCGTATTGATTGGCCTGCTGCGCAGTCGAGGCGTGGATGCGTTGGCTGGCATGCCGCAGGTCTTCACACGCAGTGGCGCGACTTTTGCGCGGCCACTGCTTACCCTTACTCGAGCCGAAACCACCGGCATCTGTGAAGACTTAGGTGTGGAATATTGGGATGACCCCACCAATGGCGATGCGGTAGACGGCGAGTTGCCGAACGACTATCCGTTGCGCTCGCGGGTGCGTCACGACCTGCTGCCGGCCATCGAACGATTCGCTGGATTCAATGTCACCCGCCATTTCGCCGAAAGCGCACGGTTGGCCAGAATGGATAAGGAGTATCTGGATCAGCGATCCGACGAGGTGATGGGGGAGGCGGTTGCGGCAGTTGATTGGCCGGCATCGTCGGCAGCTGTATCGACCGATGCGCCACGAGCCTGTGTGGCAGGCGATACCAACGATTCGAGCCATGGCATCGGCCTGATGATCAGCGTCAAACGTATTGCACGTGAGCCAGAGGCGATTCGGTTGCGGGTCATCGCTCACGCGCTGAGCCAAGCCGGTGTGAACGCCAGTGCTGCCCAGATTGCCGCCATCGACCGGCTGGTCGTCGATTGGCATGGGCAAGGCGGCGTCTCACTTCCCAGAGGTTATTCAGCCAATCGCAAGAAACACGTCATTCGCGTGTGCCAAGATGGAGCGCATGCGAATCGCTGACGTTGAGGAAGATATTGACCACGAGCTGGTCAGCAAAGAACAGATTGATGCCAAGATCCACGAGATGGCTGCTCTCGCGAGCGAGGATTACCGCGATAAGAATCCGCTGCTCGTTGCGGTGCTGAAAGGGGCCGTGAATACGCTGGTCGCGTTCACCCAGGCCATGAGCATTCCTGTACAGATCGACTTCATGAGCCTGTCGAGCTATGGCTCGGGCACAGTGTCGAGCGGTGAGGTCACAGTCAGGCAGGATTTGTCCGCCGATGTTCGCGGACGGCACATTTTGATTGTGGAGGATATTGTCGATTCAGGACGCACGCTCGCGTGGCTGGTCGCAGAACTGAAACGTCGTGGTGCCGCTTCCGTGGAAGTCTTCGCTTTGCTGAGCAAGCCTTCCCGCCGAGAGGTGGACGTTGATGTGAAGTACGCCGGCTATGAGATTCCGGACGAGTTCGTCGTCGGCTTCGGCCTCGACTTTGACGAACGCTACCGCAACCTCGATTCGATCGCGGTCCTCAAGCCGTCCGTCTACCAAGGAGTGCAAGCATGAGCTTCCCGCAAGGGCCGGGTAACGGCAATAACCCGAACCCGAACAACAACCGTAACAACGGCAACCCGTTCACCAACCCGTTCAACCGTGGCAATAACGGGAACAATGGCAAAGGCAACAAAGAGAACCGCCCGATATGGCAGTCCCCCTGGCTGTGGGGTGCCGTGCTCGTGGTCATGGTTGTGCTGATGTTCCAGATGTTCGCCGGCGGTGGCACCAAAACCATCGATACTAAAGATGGTTTCGCGCTGATCAATCAGGGCAAGGCCACATACGCCGAGATCACGGACAACAAGCAGGTCGTCCGCCTTGAGCTGAAGAATGACTACACCAAGAAGAACGCCGACACCGGCAAGGTGACCAACTACGGCAAGAACGTGCAGTTCTACTACACCTTCGCCCAGGGCGCACAGGTGGCCAAGGCCGTGGAGAACGGCGATCTCGAAAAGGGCTGGACCTCGAATATCGAGCAGACCAGTGTGATGAGCTACCTCATCACCTCGATTCTGCCGTTCGTCATCATCCTTGCCTTGTTCTGGTGGCTGATGAGCCGCATGGGCGGTGCCGGCGGCATGCTCGGCATGGGCGGCAAGAAGAACAGCGGCAAGCTGCTCGAGGGCCAGACCCCCACCACCAAGTTCGCCGATGTGGCCGGTGAAGACGAGGCCGTGGCCGAAGTCGAGGAAATCAAGGACTTCCTCAAGGATCCGTCCAAGTACAAGGCGCTGGGTGCGCGCATCCCGCGCGGCGTGCTGCTGTACGGCCCTCCCGGCACGGGTAAGACGTTGCTGGCCCGAGCCATCGCAGGTGAGGCCGGCGTGCCGTTCTACTCGATGGCCGGCTCCGACTTCGTCGAGATGTTCGTCGGTCTCGGTGCCTCCCGTGTGCGTGACCTGTTCGATGAGGCCAAGAAGAACGCTCCCGCCATCATCTTCATCGATGAGATCGATGCCGTGGGTCGCAAGCGTGGCTCCGGTATGGGCGGTGGCCACGACGAGCGCGAGCAGACGCTGAACCAGCTGCTCGTCGAGATGGACGGTTTCGACAACGACACCAACCTCATCATCATCGCCGCCACCAACCGCCCTGACGTGCTTGACCCCGCTCTGCTGCGTCCGGGTCGATTCGACCGTCAGGTAGGTGTGGCCGCGCCTGATCTGGAAGGCCGTGAGGCAATTCTGAGGGTGCACGCCAAGGGCAAGCCGTTCGTACCGGACGTCGACCTGCATATGGTCGCCGTGCGCACGCCGGGCTTCACCGGTGCCGATTTGGCCAACGTGCTCAACGAAGCCGCGTTGCTGTGCGCCCGTGCCGGTGCCCAGTTGATCGACAACCGCGCCATCGACGAGGCCATCGACCGCGTTCAGGCCGGCCCGAAGCGCAAGTCTAAGGGCATGGCTCTGGAAGAGCTGCGCAACACCGCATACCACGAGGGTGGCCATGCGCTGGTGGCCGCCGCCTTGAACAGCACCGATCCGGTGACCAAGGTGACGATTCTGCCGCGAGGCCGCGCCCTCGGCTACACCGCCGTCATGCCGACCTCCGACCGCTACTCGCAGTCGCGCAACCAGCTGCTCGACCAGATGGCCTACGCGATGGGTGGCCGCACCGCCGAGGAAATCGTCTTCCACGACCCGACTACCGGTGCTTCGAACGATATCGAGAAGGCTACGAGCATCGCCCGTACGATGGTGATCGAATACGGCTTCTCCGATAAGCTCGGCGCCATCAAGTGGGGTTCCGACGACGATCAGACCACTGTGATGGATGGTCTGCAGCCGCGCAAGTACTCCGATCGTACCGCTGAGGTAATCGATGACGAAGTGTTGAAGCTGGTGGAGACCGCGCACACCGAGGCATGGACCATCATCAACGACAACCGCGAGATTCTTGACGAGCTGGTCCGCCAGCTGCTGGTCAAGGAGACCCTGAACGAGAAGGAACTTGCGGCGATCTTCGCGCCGATCAAGAAGGCTCCGGTTCGTCCGGTGTGGCTGTCCAACGACCGCCGCCCCGACTCGGACAAGCCGCCGGTGGAGATTCCCGAAAGCCTCAAGCGCTCGGTCGGCATGAAGCCGGAAGAGTAGACACGATGACGATTCGGCCCGACCTGTTCATGTGGTTTCTCACGTACGCAGGCCGTGCCGACGTCGTTGTGGACAATGACAAGGGAGAGATGAGATGAACGAATATATAGAGTCTTGCCAGCAGGAGAAACGCACATACGACGAGGAAGGCGTGCGCGAGGCCGTACGTCTGTTCCTGAAGTCGATTGGCGAGGATCCCGGGCGCGAGGGACTGGTGGAAACGCCTGACCGTATCGCCCGCGCGTGCCGCGAGCTGTTCGCCGGTCTGCAGGCCTCGCCGGCCGATGTGCTGGAGAAGCACTTCGACGTGGATACCGACGAGCTGGTGCTGGTCAAGGACATCGAACTGTATTCGGTGTGCGAGCATCACCTGCTGCCTTTCCATGGCGTGGCCCATGTGGGCTACATTCCCGCCAAGGATGGGGTGATGGGGCTGAGCAAGCTCGCCCGACTGGTTGAGGTGTATGCTCGCCGGCCGCAGGTGCAGGAGCGTTTGACCCAGCAGATCGCCGACGCGCTGGTCGAGTATGCGGGCGCACGTGGTGTGATTGTGGTGACCGAATGCGAGCACCTGTGCATGTCGATGCGCGGCATCAAGAAGTCTTCCGCCCGCACGGTGACCTCTGCGGTGCGCGGTCTGCTACGCAACCCCGCCACCCGAGCCGAAGCCATGAGCTTGATTCTTGACAAGTGACGCAACCTAGGCTCCCCTCTCTGAGGGGAGCTGTCGCCGTAGGTGACTGAGGGGAGCGAAGGGGAAACAATGAAGGGGAGATGACCTATGACTGATTTGCAGGCGTTGCATGACGCCACGCACACCATGGTGATGGGTGTGCTCAACATCACCGAGGACTCGTTCTCGGACGGCGGCCTGTGGCTGGACCCGGCCAAGGCGGCCCAGCACGGGCGCGACATGATGGCCGCCGGCGCGGATATCATCGACATCGGCGCCGAATCCACGCGCCCCGGTGCCAAGCGCGTGTCCGAGGCCGACGAACTGGCCCGTATCACCGGTGCCGTCAAGACGTTGATTCCGGCCGGTGCCGTACTGTCCATCGACACCACGCGCGCATCCGTGGCCGCCGCCGCGCTGAGCGAGGGCGCACAGATCATCAACGATGTTTCCGGCGGCACGCTGGACGCCGAGCTGCCGCATGTGGTCGCCGACCACGACTGCCTGTACGTCGTGCAGCATTGGCGCGGCTGGCTCGTCGGCTCCAAGGGCGCGAACCCCGATCAAGACACCTCCGTATACGAGCATGGCGTATTGACCGACGTGCACGACGAACTCATGCGCCAAGTCGACGGCGTGCTGGCCGCCGGCGTAAAGCCTGAGCGCATTATCATCGATCCTGGTCTGGGCTTCTCCAAGCCCGGCATCGAGCATAACCTACCGCTGCTGACCGGGCTCGAGACCTTCCGCGCCACTGGATATCCGGTGCTGATTGGCCAGTCCCGCAAGCGCTTCATTTCGGCGATGCTTACCGGGGCGGGTACTGCCGGTGCTGATGGCCCGACCATGGCCCAGCGCGATGACGTGACCGCAGCCTTGTCCGCCCTGTCCGCCGAGCACGGCGCATGGGCCGTGCGCGTACAAGATGTGGCCAAAAGCCGCGCCGCCGTCATCGCCGGCAACACCTGGCGCGAATACGCATGATTCCCCTGGCTCCCTGTTTTTGGTTGCTTCTAGGTCTTGGCTCCCCTCGGGCGAGGGGAGCTGGCGCCGAAGGCGACTGAGGGGGAGCATTTGAACAGAAAGCCTTACCAATGGACACCATCACACTTACCGGCGTACATGCCAACGGCACCCACGGTGTGCTCACCTTTGAACACGAACGGCCACAAACCTTCGTCGTGGACGTCACCCTGCACCTTGATCTGGCCGCCGCCGGCCAATCCGACGATCTCAATGACACCATCGATTACGGCCGCGTGGCCAAGGATATCGTGGCTGTCATCGAAGGCCCTCATGTGGACCTGATCGAGCGTCTGGCCCAACGTATCGCGGATAAGATTCTTGCCGATGCGCCGGCCGTCGCCTCCATCGACGTCACCGTGCACAAGCCTCACGCGCCCATCGTCGTGGCTTTTGCAGATGTATCGGTCTCCATCTCGCGCGTGCGTGCCACCGATAATGGACGCACTGCTGAAAAGCATGCCATCCATAACGCGGTGGTGGCCTTGGGGGGCAATGTGGGCGAGGTGGAATCCACCTTGCGAGCCGCCGTTCGGGAGATTGACGCGCTGCTTGGCACACAGGTGACCGGTATTTCGCCGCTTTACCGCACGGCCGCGTGGGGCATGGCTGACGGTACGCCGGATTTCCTGAACGCCGTGGTGGAGCTTGGAACCACAATGGGCAGCCACGAATTGCTCGCCGCGTTGCAAAACATCGAAGCGAACCATGGGCGAATTCGTGAGAATCATTGGGATTCCAGGCCGTTGGACTTGGACATTATCGACTTTGATGGCATCACCAGCGCGGATCCGGATCTGGCATTGCCCCATCCGCGTGCTTGGCAGCGCGCATTTGTGCTGGCTCCCTGGGCGGCGCTGAATCCGAACGCCAAACTTGCTGGAGCCCATGAGGGGCCTGTAGCCGATTTGCTGGCCGCCGCGCCGGACCGTAACGCCGTGCAGCTCGAGAGCGAAGACTGGATGCTCGGCGGGCATGCAGTCAAGCAAGAATCAGCGTCGGAGTCGGAACCCGTCTCACGCAAGGCGATTATTTCGCTGGATTCCACCTCGCAGGATGCCGAACGGCTGTTCCGCGAAACCATCGTTTCCATCGACAGTGTTCCTGGCAATCAGGTACAGGGCATCTCGCCGCTCTACCATGTCAGCCATTTCGACAGTCCGGACGCGATGAGCGCGGTCATCCAAATCGAAACCAAGTTGCCGCCCGCCGACCTGATTGCCGTATTGGGCAGCATCGAAAGCGTTCATGACCTGGCAGTCGACCTTGACCTTGTTGACATGGAAGGCGTGACTTCCGACGAGCCCAACTGCAGCATTCCTTGGCCGTCGGCCCGTAACCATGCGTCGGTATTGGCACCTTGGCTGGATATGGACCCGAATGCTTCTCTGGGCGGCGACCCGGTGGCCTTCCTTTTGGCCATGGCACCGGATGCCGGACAGGTCGGATTGCTATCGGACAACTGGATACTGTCGAATAGTTGAGCTGATGGCGGAACCAGTTACGAACGGTAGGCTAGAAACCAGACGGTGACGGACCAGTCTCCGGCCTCGAGCAGCCAGGCACGGCAATGACGAAAAAACAAATCAAGATGAACGGCCAAAGCGCGAAGGCCGTTCGCAAACAGCAAACAGCAACGCAACGATAAGGAGGCCGGACATGAAAACACGGCGAACACCATGGTGGCAGTATGTGATCGGTGCCGTGTTGGGCCTGTTGGCGGGTATCGGTCTGGCCTCCTACGGCGAAAGCTCGGGACTGTCGCTGATTGGTGCGCCTTGGATTGTGCCCGGATTGCTGGCCGTACTGGGCGTTATTGTGCTGATCTTGGCCCTGCAAGTGCATAAATACGCGAATACCGACCCCAAGAAACGTCCGCATAGCTTCATCAATCACACTATCGCGGTGTATACGCTGGTGTTGGCAAAGGCACTGGGATTGGCGGGCGCAACGCTCGCCGGCTGGTATGGCGGTCAGATTGTGGTGAGCTTGAGCCATATCGAGGCGGATTTCTATGCACACGCCGTCACCGAGTGCGCAATTGCGGCCGTGGTGTGCATCGCCGACATGATCATCGGCATTATCGGCGAATGGTTGTGCCAGCTACCGCCGAACGAAGGCCCCGAAAACCCGAAAATCAGGGAAGCCAAGCGCCGTAGCGACATAGCCCAAGCCTACAAGCGGTAGGGGTGACTATTCCTACGGCACGCGCACCATAGCTTCCTGAGCGATGGCCGCCACCAAGTCGCCATTCTGCGCATACACTTTGGCAATGCCGAGTCCGCGTCCGTGCGCGGCGATAGGCGTATCCTGCACATACAAATGCCATTCGTTGATATCGATATCCTGATACCACCACATCGAATGGTCGATGGACGCATAGGAAATGCCCGGTGTGGAAATCGACAGTCCGGCGCGGCGCAGCACCGGCTCCATCATCACCTGATCGCAGCCAAGCGCCAGCATCGCACGATGCATGACCTGCGGCACATCGACGTGGCCATCGGCCTTCATCCACACCATCTGCTTGCCGGAATCATGCTCGGCGGAATCCTTGTCCGCGCGCAGCATCACGGTCGGCGTCACGTGGCGGATATCGAACGGCGATTTCTCGGCATAGTAATTGGCGAACGGCGACTTCTCGGCGAACGGCTGCATGAGTTCTTTGGCGGAAGTCAACGTTTCGGGATCGGGCAGGTTTTCCGGCATCGGATCGGCAAATTCCACACCCTCTTGGCCGGTCTCCTGGAAAGAGGCGATGGCCGTGAGAATCGACCCCTCGGCTTGGGTGACGTTGACCCGACGAGCGGAGAACGAGCGGCCGTCGCGAAGGTTCTCGACGTCAAACAACAGGTCTTGACGAATATCGCCGGCGGCAATGAAATAGCCATGTACCGAATGCGGCAGGCGTGAAGGGCCCACTGTTTTGGACGCGGCGATCACCGACTGGGCGATGACCTGGCCACCGTAGACGCGGCCGGTGGGGAAGTACATACTCTCGCCATTGATATATGTGTGATTGCGGTAAGCGGAAGGCTCGCCCAACTTCAGCACCTTCACCAGATGGTCCAATGGAGTTACGGTGGTTGCCTGAGCCATGGCGTTCCTCGATTCTTGTTCTGCTGTGTTCAGTATTCGGTTATCGTATTCCAACCTATGGTTGGCAGTCTATCCGGTGGGGGTTAAGAGTTCCGGGAGCGAAATGTAACGAGACTGTTTGGAAGGTAAACGGTGGGTTATGCGGCGCATTGCCGCTACGTTGCTGCTGCGCTGCCGGTGTGTTGCCGTAGGCGACTGTGGGATTTTATGGGATGCGGGGCGGGCAGCCATGGGGCAATTATGGGGAAAGCCGCCCCTGAGGGACGGCTTTCGACGTATAAAGCGCGTTGTGGCACTAATGCCGGCGTATCTCAGCCGCGCACAAGCTTCTTGTGCAGGCGGTGCGGGCGGGCCGCATCCTCGCCGAGGCGTGTCACCTTGTTCTCCTGGTAGGCCTGGAAGTTGCCTTCGAACCAGTACCACTTGGCCGGGTTGTCGTCGTCGCCTTCCCACGCGAGGATATGCGTGGCGACACGGTCGAGGAACCAACGGTCGTGGGAAATCACCACAGCGCAGCCAGGGAATTCGAGCAGCGCGTTTTCGAGGGATTCCAAGGTCTCGACGTCCAGATCGTTGGTGGGCTCGTCGAGCAGCAGCAGGTTGCCGCCCTGCTTCAGGGTCAGGGCCAGGTTCAGACGGTTGCGCTCACCACCGGACAGCACACCAGTCAGCTTCTGCTGATCGGCGCCCTTGAAGCCGAAGCTGGCCACATAGGCGCGGGTCGGCACCTCCACACCGGCCACCTCGATGAAGTCGAGGCCGCCGGACACGGCTTCCCACAGGTTCTTGTTCGGATCCAGGCCCTCACGGTTCTGGTCCACGTAGCTGATTTTGACGGTGTCGCCGATCTTCAGCTCGCCGCTGGTCAGCGGCTCCAGGCCCACGATGGTCTTGAACAGCGTGGACTTACCCACGCCGTTCGGGCCGATTACGCCGACGATGCCGTTGCGCGGCAGCGTGAAGGACAGGTCGTCGATGAGCACACGCTCGCCGAAGGCCTTGTGGATGTGGTTGGCTTCCAGCACGGTGGAACCCAGGCGCGGGCCGGCCGGAATCTGAATCTCGGAGAAGTCGAGCTTCTTGTTGTTGCGTGCCTCGTTTTCCATCTGGTCGTAACGCTCCAGACGGGCCTTGTTCTTGGCCTGACGGGCCTTGGGGGAGGAGCGCACCCAGTCGAGCTCGTTCTTCAGTCGCTTGGCGAGCTTGGCGTCCTTGGCTCCCTGGATCTCCAGACGCTTGGCCTTGGTCTCCAAGTAGGTGGAGTAGTTGCCCTTGTACGGGTACAGGTGGCCGCGGTCGACCTCGCAAATCCATTCGGCCACATTGTCCATGAAGTAACGATCGTGGGTGACGGCGATGACTGCGCCCTTGTACTGGTGCAGGAACTGTTCCAGCCACAGGATGGACTCGGCGTCCAGGTGGTTGGTGGGCTCGTCGAGCAGCAGCAGGTCCGGGGCCTCAAGCAGCAGCTTGCACAGGGCCACACGGCGGCGCTCGCCACCGGAGCACACGTTGACCGGGGTGTCCGGGTCCGGGCACTGCAGGGCGTCCATTGCCTGCTCGAGCTGGGAGTCGAGGTCCCAGCCGTCGGCGGCGTCGATCTCGGTCTGCAGCTTGCCCATCTCTTCCATCAGGGCGTCGAAGTCGGCGTCCGGATTGGCCATCTCCTCACCGATTTCATTGAATCGGGCGACCTTCTCGGCAATCGGGCCGAACGCCATCTTGATGTTCTCGCCCACGGTCTTGGTGTCGTCCAGCGGCGGCTCCTGCTGCAGGATGCCGACCGTGAAGCCCGGGGTCAGGCTGGCCTCGCCGTTGCTCACGGTCTCCAGGCCGGCCATGATCTTGAGCAGGGTGGACTTACCCATGCCGTTCGGGCCCACGACGCCGATCTTTGCGCCGGGCAGGAAGCTCAGGGTCACGTCATCGAGAATCACGCGGTCGCCGTAAGACTTGCGGGCCTTGATCATCTGAAATACGAATTCTGCCATGTTGTGCAGTTACTCCTTAAAAAGGGGTTGAAATTCCGCTGTTTCTTTAGTCTTTAGTTTGTGATGGATACGCTGTGTGCAGCGCGGAGCACGCCCCCGAATCACGGATCGCGGTGCGCCGCGTCAGGCCTGTGCCGCCCTGTCCGCATAACGATCGAATCCACGCCAAACCACCGCCCACCATGGTATCGGAAGGGCTGGAATGGCGGGCGTCGCTATGGCTTGGAGGGGTAATGGATGGGCCTGACATTGCCGTGGCGCGACGCGCCGGGCGGCGCGCCGTGGTCCAGTGATGCTGTAGTATATCCTCTTGTGCTTCATTGAGGTACAGATGGCCCCGTAGCTCAGTTGGTTAGAGCGCCGCCCTGTCACGGCGGAGGTCACCG
>OBYB01000541.1_pt1 | contig 25241 bp, 20 predicted proteins | sample 1538181 | NCBI WGS metagenome assembly OBYB01 (sample SAMEA2580157, study PRJEB22360) | human gut metagenome | biome: human gut; feature: human-associated habitat; material: faeces | place: Denmark | collected 2008/2010 | reverse complement strand
CTCATGATCGAACTGAAAACCCCTCGTGAAATCGAGGAAATGAAGCCGGCTGGTCGTTTTGTCGGCGGCATTCTGAAGGAACTGCAGGAGACCACCAAAGTTGGTACCAACCTGCTCGAAATCGACGAGTTCGTCCACAAGAAGATCGTGGACCGCAAGGGCGCCGAATCCTGCTATGTTGACTACGCTCCTGACTTCGGCACCGGCCCGTTCGCCCACTACATCTGCACCTCCGTCAACGACGCCGTGCTGCACGGCGTGCCGTACGACTACAGCCTGAAGGACGGCGACCTCGTCTCCCTCGATCTCGCCATCTCTGTGGACGGCTGGGTGGCCGATTCCGCCGTCAGCTTCGTGGTCGGCAAAGACCCGGACCCCGAAGACCTGCGCATCATCAAGTGCACTGAGGAAGCGCTCGCCGCCGCCATCGACGTGGCCAAGCCCGGCAACCGTCTCGGCGACATCTCCAACACCATCGGCGACGTCGCGCGCGAATACGGCTACCCGATCAACCTCGAGTTCGGCGGTCACGGCGTGGGCCACATCATGCACGGCGACCCGCACGTGCCGAACGACGGCCGCGCCCACCACGGCTACAAGCTGCGCGAAGGCCTGGTCATCGCCATCGAACCGTGGTTCCTCAAGACCACCGACGAGATCTTCCAGGATCCGAAGGACGGCTGGACCCTGCGTGCCTCCGACGGCTCGCGCGGCGCCCACTCCGAGCACACCATCGCCATCACCGAGAACGGCCCGATCGTCTTCACCGATCGCACCAACCTCTGATCGGCGTTTGGCGTATGGTAGGTGCCTGATTGGCCTGTGATGGGCGATCAGCGTCTCATTAGCCGTCCGTCTGTTCGCGGTTTTCCCGCGAATTCGAGACGTAACAAGCCGAAGTGCGTTTGCTTTGATAGCATGAGCGCACTTCGGCTTTCGTGTATCGACCGGCATTCGCCAGCGGTAACACAGAAGACATAGAGTACCGAACACTAGTGTTCGCGAACGCGTGAACGTTAATGTTTGGGGTAAGTGGTTCATGAAGAGGAAGGTGCGCGAATGGCAACGGCACAACTTGATGTCGATTCGAACAAGTTCAACCTGCCCGTGGTTAAGGCTAGTGCAGGGCCGGATGGCATCGTCGTTTCCAAACTGCGCAACGATGGCTGGGTAACGCTTGATCCCGGATTCCTCACCACCGCGCAGTGCGAATCGAAAATCACCTACATCGACGGCAAGCATTCGATTTTGCGCTACTGCGGTTACCCCATCGAGCAACTGTGCGAGAACTCCGATTTTCTGGAGGTGGCGTGGCTGCTGCGCCACGGCGAGCTGCCGAGCAGGGCTGAGTATGAGCAGTTCTGTGCGGACATCAATCACAAGACGATGGTTGGCGAAGACTTCCGTACCTTCATGGGTTCGTTCCCGCGCTCCGCTCACCCGATGAGCGTGCTTGCCTCCGCCATCAATGCGCTGGCCACGTTCTACCCGGACACCACCGATATTTCTGACAACGACCAGCTTGATGAGGCCGCCAAGATCATCATGGCCAAGGCCCGTACGATTGTGTCGTACATCTTCCGCCGTCGTCGCGATGAGCCGATGCTGTACCCCGATTACGCGCGCGGCTATGTGGACGACTTCCTGCGCATGTGCTTCGCTGTGCCGTACGAGCCGTTTGAATCCGACCCGCTGTATGTGCATGCTTTGGGTCGTTTGTTGATTATTCATGCCGACCATGAGCAGAACTGCTCGACCTCGGTGGTGCGTATCGCCGGTTCCGCCCACGCCAACCTGTATTCGGCGGTGGCCGCTGGCGTCAATGCGCTGTCTGGTCCGTTGCATGGTGGTGCGAATGAGGCCGTACTGCGCCAATTGAAGGCGATTCGTGATTCCGGCAAGTCTGTGGCCGAGTTCGTGCGTGATGCCAAGGAGAATGGCCAGAAGATTTCCGGCCTTGGCCACCGTGTATACAAGTCGTATGATCCGCGCGCGGCGATTGCCAGGAAGTATCTGGAAAAGATCATGGAGCGCGAAGATACGCAGAAGCTGCCGTCTGACGAGCGCGCGCTGTTCGCCGTGGCCACCGAGCTTGAAGATATTGCGCTGAATGACGAATATTTCGTATCGCGCAACCTGTATCCGAACGTCGACTTCTACACGGGCTTGATTTATCGGGCGATCGGCTTCGATCCGGCCATGTTCACCACGCTGTTCGCGCTGGGCCGCATTCCCGGTTGGATTGCGCAGTACCGTGAGATGTTGGCCGACCCGAATACCAAGATCGGCCGCCCACGCCAGGTCTACACCGGTCCGGTCGAGCGCGATTTCGTGCCGATGGACGAGCGGTGATTGTTGGTTTGAGAAAGCGCTTCGCTGGAGATTCCAGTGAGGCGCTTTCTATATGTACAGCGCAAACCAGCTATGCTGCGACGGCTGCATAAGAACTAGCAGGGCTAGTTCTGAAATTGAAATAATGTGTGCGGTATCGAGGCGCACCGAGGGAAGGCGTACGAAGGTACGTCGACCGAGGGGCAACGAAGATAACGCTCCATTATTTCAATTTCAGTTCTTGTGCAGCTTGGCGTTGAGCTCAATTCCCACCTTGCGGTAGCGGGCTTCGATGCGGCCGTTCACCGAGTTGCGGATAAACAGAATGTTGTCTTTGCCGGAGAGCTCAGCACCCTTGACCACTTCCAGCGGTTCGCCAGCGGCGGCCTTGGCCTTGTCCCAGATGGTGATCTTAGTGCCGGCGGTGATGTACAGACCGGCTTCGACGGTGCAGTTATCGCCCAGAGAGATGCCGATACCGGCGTTGGCGCCGAGCAGCGAGTGCTCGCCGATGGAATTGCGCAGCTTGCCGCCACCGGACAAGGTGCCCATGATGGAGGCACCGCCGCCGATGTCGGAACCGTCACCCACGACCACGCCTTGCGAAACACGGCCTTCGACCATGGAGACGCCGAGCGTGCCGGCATTGAAGTTCACGAATCCGGCGTGCATCACGGTGGTGCCGGAAGACAAGTAAGCGCCGAGGCGCACGCGGTCGGCGTCGCCGAGGCGCACGCCGGTGGGCACTACGTAATCGATCATGCGCGGGAACTTATCCACACCGAACACGTTGACAGTGGCGGCAGGAGCTGCGGCAGGCAGTCCGGCCTGGGAGGCGAAAGCGAGAGCGGCTTCGGTGGAGGCGCGTTCGACGTCGGCCTTGCGCAGCGTGAAGTCTTCAACGGCGAAGGGGCCGTAGTTGGTCCACACCACATTGGCGAGCTGGGCGAAGATGCCGTCGAGGTTCAGCGTGTTCGGCTTGGCCATGCGCATGCTCATCAAATGGAGCTTCAGGTAAGCGTCCGCGGCATTACTGATCGGCTCGTCCAACTGGCTGACGACGAATACCGGCACGCGGCGAATGCCACGGGCGTCGGCCTCATCGTGAGCCAAAGTACCGAAATTGTGGTTCGGGCGATCGGACTCGGCCGGTGCCTCACCGAGATTCAGTTCGGGGTACCAGACGTCCAGGGTGGTGCCGGCGGCGTCTACGCTGGCCAGACCCCAGCCCCATGCGGTACGCTCTTCGCTCATAGTTGCTCCTTATTGTTGTACGCGCTAGTGCACGCTTGTGGACGCGCGATGCGATTAATGATTCCCACCTTAGCCTTATGTGCGCCTAGGTGAGGGACGATGCCCGCGAAATGGCTTGAAATCGTATTTCCCGGTAAAAAATTACCGAGTGTGATTGGCGATGGGATGATAGGTTCTCCGGTGAAATTCGCTGGTGAACAACTCGACAAGGAGGTGTGCGATGTGATGTTGCATCATTCGGGAGCATAGGCTGTGGCCATGCGACGCCCGGCATCATAGAGTTTGCGCTTGAGCGAATCGGGCTCAAGAATCACTACGCGGCCATCCCAGGAATACTGCAATGCCCACCAGAACACAGCGCGTTCGGGAGCATCGACGATGACTTCGAACTGTGTGCCGTCCGGTGAATGTTTGATTTGAGGGTCGTCGAACCATTCGAACACGTTGTTGAGCATGGATTCGTCTCGTACGGCCATGCGGATGCGAATCGGGGCATCGGCTACGGGGTATGGACGGTGGCGCATGAAGTTCACTGCGTCAAAATCAGCTGGTGCTGGTTTTTCCAGTGGCACTGTGCCGTTCCTGCCTTTGGCGCTGACGTTGGCGATTCGGTTGACCACGAAAATGCGGAGGTTGTCTTCGCCATGCAGGTGGCAGATGAGGTAATAGCGTCCGTTCTTGTACACCATCTGGTAAGGGTCGGCGGTGTAGGTAATTCGGCCTGCACCCGTACGGCTTTTATGCGGTATCAAGGTGCCATCCGGTCCGTAATCACGGTATTGGAAGGTTACGCCGTGGCCTTCTTCGATGGCTTGATTCAGCTGGTCGATAGTGGATAGGAACTCACCGTTGATATGCGTGTAGGTGGCCACATGGTCCAGGTAGCCTACTGCCTGCCCGGCGGCGCCTGCGAGCTCGCGGATTTTACCGATGAGGTCGTCCATGGTGTCGAGGCTGATGCGAGATAGGGTAAGACTGTCTAGTAGCAGTCGCATTTCGGCAGTGGACAGGAATGCATCAAGATACCAGCCGGGTTGTGGATTCTTGCATTCGATGCCGGCAAGGTCGCTTTCGGTGAGATGCCCGATATGTCTGCCGAGAAATTCCGTGGAGGTCAGCTTTTTGAGCTGGTTTCGTATGGTCTTCTCGGTCGGCAGCTCGCTTGGATCTTCCAGCTGGTGTTTACGGGCAAGCTCATCGAGTATTTGCCGCACGGTCAGGCCATGCCCAAAGTAACTGTGACGCCACAGCACCTCGAAGATTTCGAGGGTGGTGTTCCCTGCATAGGATTTGCGTTGCGCCGGCTTGTCTGCATCCATACATTAAGGCTACCGCGCGCTTCGTCTAGGATGGAAACGTTGGGTTGAAATACATTCGCTGGAAAGGAGGCTCGCCCATGAGCAAAGGGTATGGTGTGTTTGGCCATGTTCCCGATAATGCGGATGACGATGGCCTCCTGCCTTATGAGGATGATGATTCCGGCGTTTCCTGGGGCCATGCGTTGCGTCGTCGCAATCCTTGGAAAAGAGGAGACGACGAAGATGCCGATTACGACGACGGTCGGTATGACATAGATGACACTGATGACACTAATGGGGGCAGGGGCATCTATGCCGGTAAAAGCGGCGGAGTAGGCGGCATTTCTGGTGAGACGGGTGGAATACTTGGTAGCTCAGGCGCGGCCGGCAGCAGAGACGTAACGTTTGGTGGAACGGACAGTTTGTCCGCCGCCGATGCGGTGATGCCCTATCGTTTCAGGCAAGGACGTTCCGTATGGTTCGACGATGAGGACGAAGGCCATTTCGCCGGGTCTGCGAAGCGTGCCGAAGCCCATGCCGTCCCTATCCTTGCGTTACGCAACGATGTGGAATCGTCATCGTCGAATGCCGTGCTCGCTCGTGCCCGTAGCATTGCGCGCAAAGCGGCCACCATGGTTATCAATCCGGTATACAGCGAAAATCATCGAACCGGGTATGCCGAGCTTGACGGTATTCTACGTGGCACCACCAGCCCATCGAGTAGGTATCGTACCAGCGTGCAATTCGACCTCGATACGGGAGAAGCCGTCGGTGGCAAGTGCTCATGCCCGGCTTACGGCCGTGGCTATGGCATGTGCAAGCACATGATTGCGCTCGCCTTCATATTCTGCGATGATCCGCAGCGTTTTGAAGGCTACCGTGCCGGGGCCGCACGACCGTCTCGGACGCTGATTGACTATATGGAGCACGCCGATAGGCAAGACGCTCAAGCCAAAATTCGTCGTCGCAATGCGGTTATGCGTCGGTTTGATGCCACGCAAGGGAAAAACGGTGCAAATGCTCGGCGTACAAAAAGCGGATACGGCTCTCGTGCCGGCACCCGAGGCGGCGGGTATCAGGGTGACAGCGAGACTGTGGGCTTGGGGCAGGTGCAGCTTGTCCCGATATTGAGTTTCATCGACGGCGTGTGGAGCGTGGAGTTCAAGATCGGCTCGGCTTCCAATGGGTCCAGCTATGTGCTGAAATCGATTCCGCAATTTGTGCTTGCCATGGCGAACGGCGACTATGCGGATTATGGGCAGAAGCTTGCCTTTATTCATACGCCGGATATGCTCGATGATGATTCGCGCCCCCTGCTGGACGTCCTTGATGATGCGATGGCCGTGCGTCGTGCGGCCGAGCAGCAGGACAGGTATTACGGGCATATCGCCATCGACCGTCATCTGACGCTTTCAGCACCGGAAGTGGCCCGGTTGCTGTCCGTACGTGAGGGCAGAGGCGTACAGCTCGTGCTGAACACATGGTTCTCCGGGCAGCCTGCATCGGTGCCAGTTGATGGTGGCGAGCCAGATTTTCTCATGCGCATTGCGCGGCGTGATTTCAATACGTATGGTCCGGATGCCGGATACCTGCTTACCGGAGTGCCAGCGGTGGAAACCGTGATTGACGGCGGCAAGAATGTATGGCTGTTGCTCGCCTCCACTAATCCGGCCGGTGCGGTATCCGCCATGGTGGCGGGCTCTCAGCGTAAAAGCGCAGCAGGATGCCGATTCGTCCGTTGCCCGAAACGATTGATTCCGTTGCGAGGACTATTGGGAGACCTGTTTGAACCCGATGGCGAGGGACAGGTCATTGCCGGCGATGACATCGCCCTATTCGCACGCACGCTATTGCCTCAGCTGGTTGGTGCCGGACTGTTGGAGGCCAGTGAGATTCCTCGCGAGCTGGCTGAATTAAGTCCTACGGAATGCAGCCTCCAGTTTTATCTGGATCGTGATGAGCATGGTGTGCAATGCGAGGTCAAGGCACGCTACGGCGATGCCATTGTCCCGTTGCTACCCGATGGCCCGACGGTGCATGCTGAGGGCGAGCGTTCCATCCCCTTGTCTCGGGGCGTGATTGGGCGTGATTTCGACGCTGAGCATCTTGCGATTGATGTAGTGCGTGAATTCTTTACCATGCCTGACCAGCGCAAGCGCGTTGCGGCCGCCACTCATCAGACGGTGAATGGGTTCCGAACGCCGGCCGCGCGAAAGGCCACCAAAAAATTCGTGTCTGATGCGGCCACTATCGATCGCGATGACACCACGCAGATCGTTCGTCTCTTTGACGAGGGATTGCCGGCACTAAAGGAAGTGGGGGAGGTCTTCACCACACCGGCTTTTGACCGGCTGATCGCGCCCAAGCCACCAAGCGTCAAAGTCGGATTGTCCATCAAAGGCAACTTGGTGGAGATATCACCCCTCGCTGATGAAGTGCCGCCGGACGAAGTGGGTGCCTTGCTATCTTCGTACCGTCGGCGTCAACGATTCCATCAGTTGAAGGACGGCACGCTTGTCAAACTCAGCGGCGCGAATCTCAGCACGTTGGACCGATTGGCCAGCGACCTCGATCTGAGCGAGCAGCAGCTCAACTCCGGACTGATCGAGTTGCCGGTCGGTCGAGCATTCCTACTGGATGGTGAGCTGCCGGATGACGGCTCCGATGTAGTCAAGGACGCTTCGTTCACCGAATACATCGACGATCTCAAGATCATCGACCCTAAGTCGTATGAAGTGCCGGATAGTCTCAAGCATATTCTGCGCCCTTATCAGGTCGAAGGCTTTCAATGGCTGAACACGTTGTGCGACAAGGGTTTTGGCGGCATTCTGGCCGATGAGATGGGCTTGGGTAAATCCGTGCAGCTTATCGCGTTGCTCCTGTCTCGATATCAGCGGAATACCGGCGAGATGGGCGACGGCAGCCTTGGCCCATCGCTGATCGTGTGCCCGGCGTCCTTGGTGTACAACTGGGGTGCCGAATTCACCAAGTTCGCCCCGAGCTTCAATGCCGTGGTGGTGGCCGGTACCAAAGCCGAGCGCCGTACCGCCATCGGCCGTGCGTTCCGGGCGGATGAACCCACCGTGCTCATCACCTCATACGACCTGCTGCGCCGAGATGTCGATGATTACACCGCCAATGAGCAACGTTTCAATGTCATGGCATTGGATGAAGCCCAGTACATCAAGAATCACACCACGAAAATAGCCAAAGCGGTCAAGGCCGTGGCCGCCGACCATCGTTTCGCCTTGACTGGCACGCCGATCGAAAACCGACTCTCCGAACTATGGAGCATTTTCGACTTCCTGATGCCGGGGCTGCTCGGCTCATATAAGCGATTCCATGAGCGTTATGAGTTGCCCATCTCCAATGCCCGGGCCGCGGATGGCAGCACGGCTGAAGGTCGGGCCGCCGCACAAGTCAATCCTGAGGCCGCTCGGGTATCTCGCCAATTGCAGTCGTTGGTGGGCGTGTTCATCAAGCGCAGGCTGAAGTCCCAGGTGTTGACCGATTTGCCGGACAAGCTAGAGACCACGCTGACCGTGCGGCTTGCCGGCGAACAGCGCAAACTGTATGCGGCTCACGAGCAGCGGCTCAGAATGCAGCTCGAACACAGCGAAGAAGCCGATTTCAACACGTCGAAGATTCGCATCCTCGCCGAGTTGACCAAGTTGCGCCAGATCTGCTGCGATCCGAGGCTGCTGTACGCCGATGCCAAGGATCAATCGGCCAAGCTTGCCGCCATCACCGAACTGGTGGAAACCTGTGTGAACGAAGGCAAGAAGGCGCTGATCTTCTCCCAGTTCACCAGCTTCCTTGATCTGATCGCCGAACGTTTCGACGCGCAAGGCCTGCGCTACTACACCATCACCGGCTCCACGCCCAAGAAGAAGCGTCTCGAACTCGTCGACCAGTTCAATGCGGACGATACGCCTGCCTTCCTGATTTCCCTGAAGGCCGGCAACACCGGACTGAACCTGACCGGTGCCAGCGTGGTCATCCACGCCGACCCATGGTGGAACGCCGCCGCACAGGATCAGGCCACCGACCGAGCACATCGTATCGGCCAGACCGAAGACGTCAACGTGTATCAGGTGGTGGCCAAGGACACCATCGAAGAACGTATCTTGGAGCTTCAGCATACTAAGAGCGAGCTCGCCCGCCAGTTCACCGACGCTTCCTTGCTTGCCGACGAAGCCGGCACCGGCGCCAGCGCCCTCACCGAAGCCCCCGCCTCCATCGCCACCCTCACCAAGGACGATCTCCTCAATCTGCTGGGGTGACAGAGCTTCTTTGTGCACTCCCCATCCCGATTAAGAACATGTGTATTCATGGGTTTGCGGATGTGTAGGTGAATGGTGAAAGTGTTTTTCGATATTTTTATATCGATATTCGATATATTATGATGGTGGCATACGGTGCAGTGCAGGTTCATCCATTGATATTGATATTGGATTAAGGAGCATAGCCATGAACGCTGGTATCGCATTCATTTCTCGTAAATCTCGCAAAACAGACGTCGCTTGGCGCTATGCCATTGCCGTGGTGCTTGTCGTGTGTTGTATTGGGCTCGCATATGTGGAGATTGTTGTGGCGCCGTGGTTTATCAATGAGGTGGTGTCTATGTTTCCGGAGACCACGTTGCTTAAAGAACCGTCCATGTTCTGGGAATGGGCGATTCTGCTCGCCGTTCAGGCGACTTTGCTGTGCACGGCGGCCAAATTGGTGGTACCGGAGCGTCTGTTGGCTCAAGCAGCTGGACTGCTGGATATGATTCGTATCGTCGCGCTTATCGTCGTGTTTTCGGTAACCACTACCGGTAACATCACAATCTGCCTCATGAATTTCGGAACTCCGGGCTTTGTATATGGCGTGGCCCTATGCAGCCTCGCTGCGATCATCGCCATCATCGTGCTGCTGAAACGGCGGCGCTACAGCACCTGCTCCATGCCGATGTAATATGGAGTGAGTCCCATGCGTTCGTAGAAGGCTTGGGCTTTGGGGTTGCAGGCCCAGACGTTGAGCGTTACGTTGTGGCAGCCGGATTGACGGGCGAAGTCGAGCACGTAGCGATACAAGGTGGAGCCTACATGGTGGCCGCGGGACCGCTCGTCAACGCATAGATCATCGATGTACAGGGTTTTGATATCGGTCAGGATATTGCTGTTGAGGTGCTGCTGGAACACGCAGAATGCGTAGCCAAGCACTTGGTCGGTGGCGGGGGAGTCGGCGTTATGTTCGGCGTCATTGCCGTCATTGGCAGATGGCGCAACCGCCACGAACACAGGGGTCTGATCGTTGGCCAGAATCGCCTTCAATTCCTCGTCCGTGTATTTCTTGACACCGCCTTTGAACAGATCCGGTCGGCCGGCATGATGCACTTCGAGCACCTGCCGCAGCAGTTCGTCGATCTGGGGAATATCGGCCGCCGTGGCCCTACGAATCGTCATGTCATCCATTGAACTCAGTCTAATCGGGCAGTCTCGACCGGCAGATGATTGTTGCCCGCGATAAGAGACACGGACGGGCAAGATGGGTGATCGTTCGTTCAGGCTCTCATTCTCGCCGCAACGTCACGGTAGTCTGGAGTGCGTGAATCGCAAGAAACAGCCAGTGGAGAAGTATGAGCGGGGTACCCGTTCGTACACGATGTCGCATATTCGTGGCAAAGACACCAAAATTGAGGTACTGGTACGCAGCTACCTGTTTCGCAAGGGGTTGCGATTCCGCAAGAACGACAAGCGTTACCCCGGACACCCGGATGTAGTACTGCCGAAATACCACGCCATCGTGTTTGTCAACGGCTGTTTCTGGCACATGCATGAAGGATGTTCCAAACATTCGATGCCGAAATCGAACGTGGAATTCTGGCAGGCGAAACTACTGCGCAATCACAATCGAGACATCGCGCAGCGAGCCGAACTGGAGGCCGCTGGCTGGCGTGTAATTACCGTATGGGAGTGCGAATTAATGAAAGCCGTGCGCGACGAACGCCTCGTACGGCTGTATGAGCAGATTGTTGAAGGAGATGCAGATTCAGCGGAATAATTTCAGCTCCCCTCTGGAGGGGAGCTGAAATCAGGATTCAAACGGGAACTTCAGGCCCCAACGGTCACGAATCGCATCCATCAGCTCCATGATGCGGATGGTGTCGGCGTGCGGCATCGCCTCGCATTCGATCTTGCCGTCCAGCAGCGCGTTGGCCGCATCGGCCACCTCATACTCATAACCGGTCAACTGCGGCGGCACCGCAATGCTGCGCACGGGCTTGTGGGCGTTGTCATAGATGTCGATGGACTCGGGATTGTTGATATTGGTGACCACCAGATAACCCTCGGTGCCCCACACATAGCCGCCGCGGTCGGAGGAAACCAGCATCGAACTGGTGGACACGGCCATCGTGCCGTCGCTGTAATACAACGTGGTGGAATTCTGCGCATCCACACCGGTTTCGGCGGGCACCATCGACGTATCGAAATGATCAAGTGTACGGCCATGGTCGGCGCCGACCGCCATATCCAGGAAGTTCAGCGGATACACGCCCACATCGAGCAGCGCGCCACCGGCACAGGCCGGATCGGTCATACGTGCCTTGCCGGACACCGGATAGCACAGGTTGGCGCTCGCCGCTTTCACCTCGCCGATCTCGCCGGACTCGATAACTTCGTTGATGAGCTTGCGGCTGGGCATGTAGCGCGTCCAGATGGCCTCCGTGCACAGCATGCCGGTTTCCTCGGCCACGGCCAGCGCCTCACGTGCCTGCCCGGCGTTCGCGGTGAACGACTTCTCCACCAGCACGTTCTTGCCGGCTTTCATACACAGGATCGCCTGTTCGGCGTGCAGACTGTGCGGGGTGGCGATATACACCAGATCCACATCCGGGTCCGCCACCAACTCCTCATACGATCCATAAGCCTTGTCAAAATGCCATTGGTCGGCAAAAGCCTGCGCGCGCGTAATATCACGGGCCGCTACCGCATACGGGTGAATCCATGAGGAATACAGTGAATCTTCAGCCATCTGGGTCAGGGTGCCGGCCATGGTGTGAGCTATGCGGCCCGCACCCAGAATCGCGACGTTGATTTTTTCGCCGCTGGCCTCGAACTCGGCGCGCTTGCCATTGAATCGACTCATTATTCCTCCTTGAATGCGGGTTGGTGCACTCAATCGACCTACAGTGATTATAGAAGAAGAAACCTTGTCCCGTGAGGCGGATAGAACCGAAATATGGAAAACGAAGCAGCGCAGCAGCCCCAATCTCCGGCCGCGTCTCCAGTCATGTCCCGCCGAGCGCGTGAGGCCAATCCCTTCCGTGCCATGGTATTCGGCGAACAAGCAGACAAGATGATCGCCCAAGGTACCAGCGTCATCAAATTAAGCCTTGGCGAGCCCGATTTCGGCGCGCCGCCCGCCGTACGCGACGCCATGCGCGAACAGTACGACGGCCGGGCCCTGCCGTACCCCGCCGCCATGGGCCTACCTGAACTGCGTCAGGCCATCGCCGACTTCTACCGCGAGCGTCATGACCTTGACATCGACCCCAAGCGTATCTGCGTGACCGCCGGCGGTTCGGCCGCTCTGCTGTTGGCCACCGCGCTGACCGTGGACCCCGGTGACGATGTGATTGTGGCCGACCCCTCCTACCCATGCAACCGCGAACTTGTGCGGTCGTTTGAAGGCCGGGTCATCGATGTGCCGACCTCGGCCGCCACCCGCTTCCACCTGACCGCCGACCTGTGCAGCCAGTACTGGACGAGCAAGACCAAGGCCGTAATGATCACGTCGCCGTCCAACCCCACCGGCACCACCATCGACTTCAACGTATTGGACGAGGTGTGCAAGTTGGCCGCCAGCCGCGGCGCATGGCGCATCGTGGACGAAACCTACCTTGATTTGGCTGACCGGGAGCCGGACGGTACCGAAGTCAAGTCCGTACTGGCCTGCGACCCCGATGCCATCGTATGCAACAGCTTCTCCAAGTTCTTCGGCATGACCGGCTGGCGCCTCGGCTGGGCGATTCTGCCGGACGAGCCCACTGTGCTGGAAGCGGTTGACGATCTGGCCACCAACTACTACCTGTGCGCCCACACGCCCACGCAACATGCGGCGCTCGCCTGCTTCACGCCGGAAAGCTTGGCGGAATGCGAAGCTCGTCGTCAGGAATTGCTGGCCCGTCGCCGCATTGTGATTGACGGGCTCAAGCGCATCGGTTTGCCGGTTGAGGTGGAGCCGAATGGCGCGTTCTACGCCTACTTCGACATCTCCCGCACTGGTCTGGATGCCTGGACGTTCTGCGAACGCGCGCTGGATGAAGCCCATGTGGCTCTGACTCCTGGCCGCGACTTCGGCGCGGCCACGGCGGATACGCATGTGCGCCTGAGCTATGCCGCCTCACGTGAGGCCCTGACCGAGGGGCTGGAACGTCTCGGAACGTTCGTCGAATCGCTGTGAACGGCGCGGCAGCCGGTGTGATTGTTGTACAGTAGTCGAGTTTGTGTGATGTTCGGCTGGCCTCACGGTGTTGGTTGCCGGCCGAACGACTCGCCATGGTGGCGCACGGCTGGCTGATTGCGATGGTCGGCCCGTTGTTCGGCCATCACGGGTTAGGTAAGGTCAGGAATAGGAATCATGGTCAATCTGCGTTCGCATACCACGCGACTTGGTGTGCTTGATATCGGTTCGAACACTATCCACATGCTTATCGTCGACGCCGCCCCCGGCGCTCGCCCTGACCCCGAGGCCAGCACCAAATCCACAGTGCGCCTGATGAAGTATTTAAAGGACGACGGCTCAATCAAGAAGTCCGGCATCGAGGCGATTCTGGAAGCCGTGTCCCAGTGCATGCGGCTGGCCGAGGAATACGAAATCACCCAGCTGCTGGTTATGGCCACCTCCGCCCTGCGCGAGGCGCCGAACGGCAACAAAGTGATTCACAAGATCGAGGAACTGATTGGTCAGGGCGTCACTGTGCTGTCTGGCACGGATGAGGCTCGCCTGACCTTCCTGGCCGCCCGCCGTTGGTATGGTTGGGATGCCGGCCGACTGCTGGTGCTGGACATCGGCGGCGGTTCGCTCGAAGTGGCGATGGGCTCCGACGAAGAGCCGACCGTAGCGCTTTCCGCCCCGGCTGGCGCGGGCCGCGTCACCACTGAATTTCTGCCTTCCGGCATGGCCACGCCCGACGAGTTGGAAGACGTGCGTAAGAACGTGCGCAAGATTCTGGAGCCGATGGTCAAGGTTTTCCCGCAATCCAAGCACCCGAATCATGCAGTTGGCACCTCCAAGACCTTCCGCTCGCTGGCTCGCCTGTGCGGTGCGGTGATGCGTGCGCCGGGCCGCGAAGATTCATGGATTATGACTCGTGAGCAGTTGGAAGACTGGATTCCTCGTTTGGCGGCGATCGCGCCTGAGCAGCGCGTGGCTTTGCCCGGCATCACGCCTGAACGCACGATGCAGATTGTGGGCGGCGGCGTGGTGGCCGACGAGATCATGAAGGCCCTGAATATTCAGGAAGTCGAGATCTGCCCGTGGGCGCTGCGTGAAGGCGCGATTTTGCGCTGGCTCGACCAATTCGGCCGCACCCGCCTCGGTTTCTAGTCCTATTGAGGGGAATCACCCAACCGCCACGGTAGCCAACAATGCCGCATGATCAGAGCCCTCGACTTTGACCACCTTGCATTGTCCGGCCTTCATGCCCTGATCAAGCACCACGTGGTCAATACCGGCGAACATTGGCACAGCCGCACGGTTCGTGGGCCATGAGAACGTAAACCCATGTCCGGATTCACGTGCGGCATCCACGAACCGGTCGCCAAGAAAATCACGGAATGGCGTGTGATCGTAAGTGGCGTTGAAATCGCCCATGAAAATATACCGTGTATCCGTATGCTCGCGCATCAGACCCAACTCATCCAGCGATCGCTTCCACTGCCGCCAGTAGCCGGGTACGGGAGCGGTGGTGTGCACGGATACGAATCGAATCTGCTGGCCACCCATATCCACCGTGCCGCCGGGCATGAATGAGGCGCTGGAATTCACGTCATCGTCGGTCGGATCGGCAAGTGGCGTGGCCGACCAGAGGCCGTTACCGAATACGCCGTCAGACGATGAGACCTGCGCATACGGCAGATAATGCTCAATACCAGCCTCATTGAGTTTTTTGACGAAATCCTCGGTGGTCTCCTGCAAAGCAAGCACTTCGACGCGCTGATCGCGAACCAGCTCGACGATGGCTTGCGGGTCGGCCTGCCCCTTATACACATTGAAGGTCATGACGCGCGCGTAGGCATCGCTGGTGTTGGGGGAGGCTGCGGCCACGGCGTTCTGCGCGGCTTGGGGGAGTGGATCGGTCGAGTAGAAGAACGGATATTGCCAATAGCCATTGCATGCGATTGCGGCGATGGCGATTAGTGCGGCAAGGATACGCCGCGACACGATGGCCAACAGCAGGGCAATCAAGCCAAGCAACGTGAACCATGGCGTTGCCGATACCACAATCGGCGCAAATGGCAGTTCCTGTAAATCGGCAGGCAGCGCGCGGGCGGCAGCGCCGGCAAGGGCAAGAAGCGCGAACATCGTGGCGAGAAAACCAAGCAGACGATGCCGTTTGTGTGGCTTCACGGCAGACTTGGATACTGGGCGTGCCGTGGCTCTGGCAGAGCGTGGCTTGGCAGCGGCGCGAGCTCGTACGCTTGCGCCTGTGGTAGTACTCCGTGCCTTTGCCATGCTGCCCTTTCCTCCGGCTTGTTTACTGTTACTTTGCTTTTCGTGCGATTTGCCACTGTACCGTGTACGGCTTGTCTTTCAGTGTCTTTTCGCCGTGCGCAAGAGCAGTTCGCACCAAACTGGCACGAAAGACCGGGCCATGACCTGATGTCGGGTTCCTCCATGTGGCTTGCTCAGGTTGCCGGATGGCTTGCGCAAGCTGCCACGCGAACATGATGCGACTGGGCGTGTGGCCGTGTACAATGAAACGTCGTTGCCCGAGTAGCTCAGTGGATAGAGCACCGCTCTCCTAAAGCGGGTGTCGTCGGTTCGAATCCGATCTCGGGCACTTGGCTTCGGAAACATGACGGTATCTCAGCCTCTATTCATCGGTGATGAGCCATGGGCATTAGGCATGTGTAAACGTATAGGTTCCACCATCCATCATCCCGTCATGTGAAACTATGCAAAGACATGTGGGGCTTCACGGTCATCGTGAGGGTCCATGGCTATCGAATACACGGAAGAGAAGCGGTTTACTGTCGAACAGGTTGAGGCGCTGTTCAAGTCGGTTGGTTGGGAATCGGCGCAGTGGCCGGAACGGTTGTTCAAGGCATTGCAGCATTCGGATACGGTGATCAGCGCATGGGATGGCGGCTATTTGGTCGGCTTGGTTCGCGTGCTCGACGATACGGGAGGGGGCGAAAGTGGCGGAGTGTGCTGATCGGGGGCAACGTACGTAGTCATTGACGGTTATCCCGTAGTAATGTTCACGATACGACCCCTTGTCCATACAGTGAAAATAACGGCTGGCGTCCGACGCGGCTGCGCTATGACTAGAGACCATGAGTGAAGACAAACAGTATGACTTCTATGTGGCCGGTCCGTTCTTCGATCCTGAACAAACGGCAAGTATGGAACGTTTGGAAAAGATATTGGAAGACCATGGCAAGGTACTGTTCAAGCCGCGGTTTGTCAGCCAGATCGAAGAAGTAGGCCCTGAAGGATGCTTTGCGGACGATATCCATGGCATTAATGCTGCTAAAGCCGTGGTCGCCAATCTTATGGACGAGGACCCGGGCACGATGTTCGAAATCGGATATGCGCATGCGCTGGGAATCCCGGTGTACGGCTATTTCGAAAACCTTACGCCAATGGATCGTGTCAATCTGATGATTGCGCAAGCGGTCGAACTGGTGTTCGTCGGTCCTGATGATGTGGCGAAATACTTGGAAACCGGCGAGCATACGGAAGTCGATTACATCCAGTTCTAAACAGCTCTAACAGGTTCTCTGCAAGCAGGGTTGGCGGCGTTCTCGTACATAGTCATGTACGGGAACGCCGCAGTGGTATAGGGATATTCCAACAAACGGCATAATGGAGTCGTGGGAAAACCAGTCGGATACAAGTGAAGTGTCTGAATTTCGTAAGGAGTGCCGTTATGAATAGCCACAATCCCATGAATATTGCCACCGACTTTGCCAAGGCCACGGGAGGAACCGCTCGCAAAGTTGTTGCTTTGACCGATAAAGGTCCGTTGAATGGCTTTAAGAAATTCCTGTCGCGCGGATCAATGATTGATATGGCGGTAGGTGTGGTGATGGGCTCTGCCGTTACCGCTGTGGTCAATTCCATCGTCGACAATCTCATCAGCCCATTAATCGGCATGATCGGCGGCGTACCGGATCTTTCCGGACTACTGACCATCACGTTCAACAACTCGACCGTTTCATTTGGTGCGATTCTTAACGCGCTGATTAACTTCCTGCTTGTTGGCGTGGCGGTGTATTTCTGCGTGATTCTGCCGATTAATAAGCTTCGTGATCTCACTGCTATCCAGGATGAGGCTGACGCTGAAGAACAGGGGCCTAGCGTTGAAGAGCAGACTCTCGCCACGCTGCAGGAGATTCGCGACGAGCTGAAAAAGGCCAATAACTCCGCCGAGTAATCTGCTGAATGTACGGTGCGACAGATTTACCTGGTTTGCCCGAAATAACGGATTGCCGGGGCCATTTGGTCTGGACAATCCATTGTTTCGCGGCGTGTTTTGTAGCATCCGTGGAGTTGCATGGGGAGTATGACTGAAAACATCGCTGATAAGGCCATAAACGATACTCGTATCGTCAAGCAGTTCACCAATCCCGTCAAGGAGCCGATTGACAGCGACATCAACCTGTTCGATCTGCTCGATAACCGCGCCAAGCGCGATCCCGAAGGTGCCATGATCGAATACAAGGGCGATGATGGCACTTGGCACCCGTACAGCGCCCAAGTATTCCGTGACATGGTCATCGATCTGGCCAAGGGCCTGATCGGACTTGGCGTCAACAAGGGCGATTCAGTCGCCATCGTCTCGCACACCCGCTGGGAATGGACCGCGCTGGATATGGCGATCATGTCCATCGGCGCGCTCACCGTGCCGGTGTACGAGACCAACTCCGCCAGCCAGGTCAGCTGGATTTTCAACGATTCCAAAGTCACGCTCGCCATCGCCGAAGATGACGGGCAGCGTGACAAGATCGAATCCGTGCGCGATGAGGTGCCCACCCTGCGCAACGTGTTCGTAATCGAGGCCGGCGGTCTGAACGCCATCAAGACCTACGGCGAAAGCGTCACCGACGCCGAATTCTGGGAATACAAGGAAGCCTCCCACGGCGACGACCGCGCCACCATCGTCTACACATCCGGCTCTACAGGCACCCCGAAGGGCGTGGAACTGACCCACCGCAACTTCGCCTTCCTGGTGCTTTCCGCGCTGCAGTACATGCCTCGTGCCGGCGCATGGCCCAACCGCCGTCTGCTGCTGTTCCTGCCCCTGAGCCATGTGTTCGCCCGATTCCTGGAATTCTTCAGTTTTGGCGGCACGATTTCGCTGGCCTTGAGCTCCAATATGAAGACGATGGTCAAGGACTTCGAGACCTTCGGCCCCACGCTGCTGCTTGCCGTGCCGCGTGTGTACGAGAAGGTCTACAATGCCGCCTCCCAGCGCGCCGGCACCGGATTCGCTGGCAAGATGTTCATGCGCGCCGCCGAGAACGCGCGCGAATGGTCCAAGGCCGAGCAGAAGGGTGAGCAGCTGCCGATTACCGGACGCATCGCCCACGCCTTCTACGAGCAGGTGGTGTACAAGAAGATTCGCACGATTTTCGGTCCGAACGCCGACTTCGCCATCACCGGCGGCGCTCCGATGGACTCCGAGCTTTCCCACTTCTTCAACGGCATCGGCATGCCGGTGCTGGAAGGCTACGGCATGACCGAAACCTGCGGCCCGGTGTGTGTGAGCTTGCCAGAGGACAACCGCATCGGCACCATCGGCATGCCGATGTGCGGTATCACTGCGGGCATCGCCGAGGACGGCGAGCTGGTGGTCAAAGGACCGCTGGTGTGCAAGGGCTACCACAACAACCCTGGGGTCACTGCCCAGCAGATCACTGATGGCTGGCTGCACACCGGCGATTTGGGCGATATCTCCGAAGACGGCTTCATCTCCATCACCGGCCGTAAGAAAGACCTCATCATCACCGCTGGTGGCAAGAACGTGTCGCCGGGTCTGCTGGAGGCTTCCGTAATGACCTCGCCTGTGGTCAACCAGTGCTTGGTTATTGGCGATAAGAAGCCGTTCGTGGCCGCTCTGGTCACGCTGGATCTGGCGGATGCCAACAAATGGCTGGAATCCCAGGGCGCCAAGCCGGAACCCGATCTGGCCTCGCTGGCCAAGAACGCCATCGTTCATGCCGAGGTGGAGCGTGCGGTGAACGCCGCCAACGAGGGCGTTTCCCGCGCCGAGTCGATTCGTAAGTTCGAGATTCTGCCAGACGAATTCACCGAGGCCAACGGCATGCTGACCCCGAGCCTGAAGACCCGTCGCGCGCAAATCGTTGAGCACTATCGCGAGCTCATTGACGACGTGATCTACGTCCCGCTGAAGAAGTAACCATCAACTCCCTCTGATCCAAAAAAAGCTCTCTCTGACGGGGGAGCTGTCAGCGAAGCTGACTGAGGGAGAGACCCCGCGGCTTGCCCGCGAAAAAAACAACAGGGCCGGGTGCGACTTGCACCCGGCCTCAGCTTATTCAGTCCAAAATCGCCGAAACATAATCGGCGGCGGCCTGATTCAGCTCCGCATCGCCGATGGTGGCGGTGCCCTGCACCAGGAACGGCTCAGCATAGTTCATGCCGACCTTGTACGCCACGACCTCAAACGGGCTCAGCAGCTCCTCCATGGTGTGGCTGTACTCGCCGTCCTTGCGGTACTTGGCGGCGTCGGAACCAGTGGTGACCACCAGTTTGAGCTCCTTGCCCTTGAGTGCGTGGCCTCCACCGTAGGCCCAGCCGGCGGTGATGACCTCGTCTTCCCATTCCTTGAGCAGCGCGGGGGAGGAGTACCAGTAGAACGGGAACTGGAGGATTACGCGGTCGGCGGCCTCCAGTAGCTCGTGCTCCTTGTCGGCGTTGACGGAGAAGTTCGGATATTCGGCGTATTCGTCGCGCACGATGATGTCGTCCTCGCCTTGTGCGGCGAGTTCGGCAAGCAGACGGGCGTTCACTCGCGAGCCGTCCTTCAGGTGCGGATGGAATACAAGAATCAGCGTTGACATGGGATTTCCCTTCTATAACTGCTACCAATGTGGCCTAATCACCACTATCGTATGCCGGGAAGCAGAACTCAGTCCAGTCCGGACTCGGGTGCGAGCCGCGGGATGCCGCGCCGGGAGGCAACTCAGTCGAGGTTGGACTGCGTGCCTGCGGTGGCTTCGTTGGCGGCTTGCTCGGCTTGTGCTTGGTCGAGCTTGGCACGGACGTCGTTGAGCAGACCCTGGGCGCGCTTGGCCAAGGCCTCGCCGATCTCCCATTGACGCATCGACTGGTCAAGATTGAGGCCGCCGGTTTCCAGTGCTTGGACAGCCTGAATCAGCTTGTCGCGCGCCTCCTCATATGGCATCTGGGCGATGAGCTCGCGTTCCTTGTCCGTCAGGGACGTGGCGGGGGTGTTCTTGTCGGTGGTTGTGGCGTTTTCGGTCATGATGTTCTCCTTATATATACGGTATATATGCGTGGCTGCGTATGGCGTGTCACGCGGTTGCGGATGTGGTGGTTGCGGTAATGACACCCTTCTTCAAGGTGACGGTGATGCCATCCCCAGGGCTTACCTGCGAAGCATCGTCTAGTACGTGGCCATCGGCGGACTGCACCACCGCATAGCCTCGGTTCAACGTGGATTGCGGGCTGAGTGCGGTCAGTGAGGCGTGAGCTCGCTCGACGGTGAGCTGGGCATCGTCCACGATGCGTCGCAGCCCGATATCGAGCCGTTGCAACGAGTCGTCAATTAAGCGCTGATGAGGCTCAAGCATGGTGTGCGGCTGTGTCAGGCTCGGGCGGTTCGCATATCCTTCGATAAGTCGAATCTCGTTCTCCACGCGCGAACGGACCCGCAGTCGCATACGGTCGATGGCACCTTCGATGAGCTGCGACTGCTCACGCACATCCGGCACCACGCGCTTGGCCGCATCGGTAGGGGTGGAGGCGCGCAGATCGGCGACCAGATCCAGCAATGTCCAGTCATCCTCATGCCCGATGGAGGAGATTAATGGTGTAGTGCAGGCATACGCCGCACGAACCACACGCTCATCCGAGAAACCGATGAGATCCTCAAACGAGCCGCCGCCACGGGCCACGATGATCACATCCACGCTCGGGTCGGCATCGAGTTGTGCAATGGCCTGAACCACCTCGGCCGGGCATTGCTCGCCCTGAACATGCACATGGACCACCTTGAAGGTTACGGAAGGCCAACGAAGGTTCACATTGGTGATCACATCGCCTTCCGCACGTGCCTGAGGTGCGCAAATCAGGCCAATAGTCTTCGGAAACTCCGGGAGAGGCAGTTTGTGATCGGCGTCGAACAGGCCCTCGCCCTTAAGCTGCTTGCGCAATTCGTCGATCATGGCCTTGAGGCTGCCACCGGCTCCGACCTTGAGAATCGTGTCCCCGCGCAACGACAGCGAAGTGCGCTTCATCCACAGGTTCGGTTTGCCGTGAATCACCACGCGGTCGCCCTGAACGAACTGGCTGGCCGCGGCCGCGAACCTGCCGAAGCCATTGACTTCCATGGCGATATCCTCGAAGTCGTCGCGCAGCGTGATGTAGGCCGAGCCGGCGCGACGGGTATTGATCTGCGTGATCTGGCCGGTGACCCACGCGGACGGCCATCGTTCCACGGCACCGTAGAACTTCTGGCTCAGCACGCTTACCGGCCACGGATTTTGCGCGGTGGTTTCAGCGGCGCGTGCAGGCAGCTGATCGATAGGGCGAGGCTCATTCGGCAGATTGATGGCGCCCCGATCGGGCGCGAAAGTGCCTTGACCCGGCTCAAAGCCAGACGAGGCCAGTGAAGCGGCGGTCGGTGGACGGCCGGTAGATGAGTAGCCCATTGCAGTAGTCATGCACTCCACTATAAGTGCGTTGGTTGATGACGGTAAAAATTTACCGTCGCCTGAAAACGGTGTGATGATGAATGCAAGAACCGTACGAAGCGATGTGTCAGCCGATGATGGAGATGGTCTGGTGCATCAGAAGAAAGGAGTCATTATGGCGAAGAAACGGGTGCTATGAAGAGGAGTGAGATATGCGTTGCACTGACGATTGAGAGTCGTCAGTGAGCTCGCTGTGCGACACGCGAGCAGAAAACAGTTACGCTAATCACACACTTGTAGTTTTGGCGAAAAATAGCCGAAAAACCCTATAAATAGTTCGACACACCACTGTTGAGCACTAGATATAGGGGTGGGGATGCCGTATTCTTCTAGAGGTTCAAGAAAACGATATCAATGTAATTTCGTGTGGCCCACGTCGAGTGCGGCCAAAATGCGGAACTCAGGAGAGTGTTCGCCTTATAGGAAAGGGGTGCCCGATGGGCGCACAGGTGCTGGAGGAAACCGTCACCGATAACGAGACCAAGGTGGCCGCCAAGGCCTCCACCGTGCTCGTTGAGAAGCGTGATGGTCGTGTGGTCGACTTCGACCCCATCAACATCATCTCTGCGGTCAAGTCTGCTTTCGGCGACCTGAACAAGGAAGTCGGCCCCGAAGAAGATGCCATGATCCGTGGTTTCGCCAACCAAGTCGAAGGCGAAATCAAGGGGCGTTACACCGGCCCCGCCAAAATCGAGGACATCCAGAATCTCGTGGAGCACGCCCTCATTGACGCCCACCTGTACGATGTGGCTCGCGCCTACACCAATTACCGTCTCGACAAAGACATTCAGCGTGCCAAGGCCACTGATGTCAACGAGGCCGTTGCTCGCTTCATTAATCATGACCCGACCCTGATTCACGAGAACGCGAACAAGGATTCCAACGTCTACTCCACCCAGCGTGATCTGCTGGCCGGTGCCGTGTCCAAGGCCGCCGCGTTCAACATGCTGCCGCCGGCGGTGTCCAACGCCCACATGAAGGGCGACATTCACTTCCACGATGCCGACTATTCGCCGTTCACTGCCCAGTCCAACTGCTCCTTGCCGAACTTCTGGGACATGTTGGCCAATGGCTTCACTCTTGGCAACGCTCCGATGGCTTCCCCGAAGTCCATCGCCATTGCGGCCACCCAGATTACCCAGATCATGAAGGACGTGGCCTCCAGCCAGTATGGTGGCCAGACCGCCAACCGTGCCGACGAGCATCTTGCCCAGTATGCCAAGAAGGATTACGAGAAGTTCCTTGAGGAAGCTCGTGAGACCATCCCCGACGGCATGCCGGTTGAATTCGCCCGTCGTCAGGTCGAGAGCGCCAAGAAGAACGAGCCCGCCAAGCTGCATTTCGGTTCCCGTGAACCGCTGCCGATGGACACCCCGTTCCACACCGACGTTGACGAACTTGAGCAAGAGCGTGAAATCCTCGCCAAGATTCGTACCCGCAAGGCCATCTATGATGCCATGCAGACCATGGAATACCAGATCAACTCCAACCGTGTGTCCAACGGCCAGACCCCGTTCGTGACTGTCGGCTTTGGTCTCGGCACCGACTGGTTCTCTCGTGAAGTGCAGCGCGCAATCCTGCTGAACCGTATTCGCGGCCTCGGCAAGGAACACCACACCGCCATCTTCCCGAAGCTCGTCTTTACTGTGAAGCACGGCGTGAACGCCGACCCGGGTGACCCGAACTACGATCTGAAGCAGCTTGCCCTCGAGTCCGCCACCAAGCGCATGTACCCGGATGTGGTGTTCTACGAGAACATCGTCAAGATCACAGGCTCCTTCAAGGCTCCGATGGGTTGCCGCTCCTTCCTGCAGGGTTGGATCAACCCGGAGACCGGCAAGGATGAAGAAGACGGCCGTATGAACCTCGGCGTGGTCACCGTCAACGTGCCGCGTATCGCCATCGAATCCCACGGTGACAAGGCTCGCTTCTGGAAGCTGTTCGACGAGCGTATGGAAGTCGCCCATCAGGCCCTCCAGTTCCGCATCATGCGCTGCAAGGAAGCCACCCCGGTCAACGCCCCGACCCTGTTCCGCTTTGGTGCGTTTGGTCGTCTTGGTGCCAACGACAACGTGGACCAGCTGTTCAAGAACGAGCGTGCCACCGTGTCGCTCGGCTACATCGGCCTTGCCGAGACCACTGCGGTCTTCTATGGCAAGAACTGGATTCGCGACCACGGCTGGGATCCGGAAGGCAAGGAGTTCGCGCTGTCCATCGTCAAGCGCATGAACGAGCTGTGCAAGCAGTGGAGCAAAGCGGAGGGTTACCACTATTCCGTGTACTCCACTCCGGCTGAATCCCTGACCGACCGCTTCAACCGCATGGACCGTGAAAAGTTCGGCCGTATCGAAGGCGTGACTGATCACGACTTCTACACCAACTCCTTCCACTACCCGGTGTGGTTGCAGCCCACTCCGATGGAGAAGCTCAGCTACGAGAAGGACTTCCCGTACTACGCTTCCGGCGGCTTCATCAACTACTGCGAGTACCCGTGCCTGCAGGACAACCCGAAGGCGCTCGAAGCCGTGTGGGATTACGCCTACAACATCGGCATCGGCTACCTGGGCACCAACACCCCGATCGACCACTGCTTCGTCTGCGGGTTCCAGGGCGACTTCGAACCCACCGACGAGGGCTTCAAGTGCCCCGAGTGCGGCAACTCCGACCCGGACAAGTGCAACGTGACCAAGCGCACCTGCGGCTACCTGGGCAACCCGGTGCAGCGCCCGATGGTGCACGGCCGTCACGAGGAGATCTCGCACCGCGTCAAGCACATGAGCGGCGAAACCGGTCGCGTCACGCTCGCCGACGGCGAGACCCGCGAGTGGTTCGAGGAGACCAAGTAAGCATCCGGCATTCCCGATTATTCCCGATGACGGAACGGCCGTGGTGACGTACGCGGCAGGAGGGTGGTTCGTGGCGGCAGACCGTTGCGAACCACCCTCAGCCTTACCCGCGAATCGTCATCCAAACCACGGATGCAGCATTACGGATGCATACGGATGCACCGAGGCGGCAGGCAATCAACGATGAAGGAGACGGCATGACGGACTTGCGCAGGACCACCGAAACCACCCGCCACGACTTCGCCGCGGGGGAGACGGGCCGCGGCCCCTCCGTGCCCTCCGGCGGGCTGGCCAACGACCCGAAGGCCGGCCAGGGGGGCGGGCGAGCACCGGCG
>OBYB01000530.1_pt1 | contig 25756 bp, 10 predicted proteins | sample 1538181 | NCBI WGS metagenome assembly OBYB01 (sample SAMEA2580157, study PRJEB22360) | human gut metagenome | biome: human gut; feature: human-associated habitat; material: faeces | place: Denmark | collected 2008/2010 | reverse complement strand
CCAATACAAAACAGGCATGGTCGCCGGTGTTGGACGTTGCACAGGATGCACGTTGGGGGCGCTGTGAAGAAACCTTTGGAGAAGACCCTGTATTGGTGTCACAAATAGGAGGTGCATGGATCAAAGGATACCAGTCCAGAGGATTGTTTACTACTCCCAAGCATTTCGGTGGACATGGTGCCCCGTTGGGTGGACGTGACTCACATGATATAGGACTGTCCGAACGTGAAATGCGCGAGATTCATCTGGTTCCGTTCCGTCATGCGATCCGTAATTATGACTGCCAGTCTTTGATGATGGCCTATTCCGATTATATGGGAGTTCCGGTTGCCAAGAGCAAAGAACTGCTGCAACAGATATTGCGTCAGGAATGGGGATTCAATGGATTCATCGTCAGTGACTGTGGCGCTATCGGAAATCTGACAGCCCGTAAACATTACACGGCAAAAGATAAGATTGAAGCAGCCAATCAGGCATTGGCTGCCGGCATTGCGACCAATTGCGGTGATACTTACAATAATAAAGAAGTGATTCAGGCGGCAAAAGACGGTCGTATCAATATGGAAGATCTGGACAATGTATGCCGTACGATGCTGGGTACGATGTTCCGCAACGAACTCTTTGAAAAGAATCCTTGCAAACCACTGGACTGGAAGAAAATATACCCGGGATGGAACTCGGACAGCCATAAGGAAATGGCACGTCAGGCGGCACGTGAATCAATTGTAATGCTGGAAAACAAAGACAATCTTCTACCTTTGTCAAAGACACTGCGTACGATTGCGGTACTGGGTCCCGGTGCAGATGACCTGCAGCCGGGCGATTACACTCCGAAATTGCTTCCGGGACAACTGAAATCGGTATTGACAGGTATCAAAGGCGCAGTGGGCAAGCAGACCAAAGTTCTTTATGAACAAGGATGTGACTTTACCAATCCGGACGAAACCAATATTCCGAAAGCTGTGAAGGCAGCTTCCCAATCAGATGTCGTGATTATGGTACTGGGTGACTGCTCTACCAGTGAAGCGACCAATGATGTCCGTAAGACATGTGGAGAAAATAACGACTGGGCGACTTTAATCCTTCCGGGCAAACAGCAGGAGTTGCTGGAAGCAGTCTGTGCAACCGGAAAACCGGTGATACTGATTCTTCAGGCAGGCCGTCCTTATGATATTCTGAAAGCATCCGAAATGTGCAAGGCTATCTTGGTAAACTGGTTGCCGGGACAAGAAGGTGGTCCGGCTATGGCAGATGTACTGTTTGGTGATTACAATCCTGCCGGTCGCCTGCCGATGACATTCCCGCGTCACGTAGGACAACTTCCTTTGTATTATAACTTCAAGACTTCAGGACGCCGTTACGAATATGTAGACATGGAATATTATCCTCTCTACCGCTTCGGATTCGGACTCAGCTACACTTCGTTCGAATATTCTAATCTGAAAATACAGGAAAAGGCGAATGGCAATGTGGAAGTTCAGGCTACAGTGAAGAACGTAGGAAGCCGTGCGGGTGATGAAGTCGCTCAGCTATATGTGACGGATATGTATGCCAGTGTGAAAACCCGTGTTATGGAATTGAAAGACTTTGCCCGTATTCATTTGCAGCCGGGAGAATCGAAGACTGTTTCGTTTGAAATGACTCCATATGATATTTCATTGCTCAATGACCGGATGGACAGAGTCGTGGAAAAAGGAGAGTTCAAAATCATGGTAGGCGGAATGAGTCCCGATTACGTAGCTAAAAATGAGATCAAACATAGTGTAGGCTATAGTGATAACAAGAAAGGCGTCACGGGAATGCTTAATTATACACATGAGTTTGGTGCCAATTTCGATCTTGCTGTGTCCAAGGTAGAAGAGAACCTTGTCAAGAATCAGAAGACAGTGTGGGTGAGTGTGAAAAATACAGGTACGTTGATGGATATCGGTAAGGTGGAAATGTTTGTGGATGGTAAGAAAGTGGGAGATGCCGTTCATTATGAACTGGGAGCAGGTGAAGAAAAACTGATTCCGTTCAAGCTGGCAAAAGAGAATAAGCAGCCTGTAGCGTTTACGACCAAATACAAGATGGTGTCTATGTAGTACTAATTTATTCCCCTAACTTTTAATACAATGAAACGACTTCTTTTCATATTATGGATATTCTTGTTGTCCGTAAGCTTTGGGCTGACAAAGATGAAAGCCGATGTACGGATGCCGCTGATCTTCGGTGATCACATGGTGTTGCAGCAAGACACAAAGATTGCCATCTTTGGATGGGCTGATGCCGGAGAAACTGTAGAGGTAGTCTTTGCCGGACAGAAAGTGAAAACTACTGCTGACACTGACGGAACATGGAGAGTGAACCTGAAACCGATAAAAACGAAGAAAGAAGGGCAGACTCTGACGATTGCCGGTAAGAACAAACTTGTCTACTCGGATGTGTTGGTAGGCGATGTATGGGTTGCTTCCGGACAATCGAATATGGAATGGGGAATAAAGGTAAGAAAAGAATATGCTGACGATATATCCGCTTCGGAAGATCCTTTGCTGCGTTTGTTCTTTGTTCCCAAGAACACGTCGTTAGAGCCATTGACCGATATTGAAGTTCCTCAGGGAACATCTAACCCCGAACGGGCTGCCAGATGGGTGCTTTGTACACCGGAGATGTTGGCTAAGATCAATGGACAGGGCTTTTCGGCGACAGCTTATTACTTTGCACGTGATATGCGTGCTGCAAACGGACGCCCGTTGGGAGTTATCCAGTCTGCATGGGAGGTACGCGTGCAGAAGCCTGGACCAGTCTTTCCGGATTGAAACAAGAACCGGCTTTGGCTCACTATGTAGCTGCGTATGAGAAGAATGTGAAAGATAATCCGGAAATACTCGCCACTTATCCACAGAAGCAGAAAGAATTTGATGAAGCGGTAAGGGAATGGGATAAAACGGTAGGAAAAGAATGGAATCAGGCACAAAAAGAATGGGCGATAGCTGTGCAGGCAGCACAAGCAGCTGGAAAGCCGGCTCCTCCCAAACCACAGCCCAGCGTTCCCCGTCCGCCCAATCCGCGTAAACCGAATGGGGGAAATAATGGTCCGTCCAATCTGTTTAACGCAATGATTTCTCCTTTAATCCCTTTGAGTATAAAGGGAGTCATCTGGTATCAGGGAGAATTTAACTCCGGCGGCTCTGGAAAAGAATATGCTACCCTGTTCTCCCGGATGATTACGGATTGGAGAGAGAAATGGGGAATCGGTGATTTTCCTTTCGTATATGTGCAGCTTCCCAATTTCGAACCGGTAGATCCCGAGCCGTCTGTCGAAGGAAACGGCTGGCGCTGGGTACGGGAAGGACAGTTGAAGGCCTTGAATCTGCCCAACACGGCAATGGCTGTGACAATCGATGTAGGAGATCCTTTCGATTTGCATCCGGTAGATAAATACGATGTCGGACACCGGCTGGCTCTTGCTGCCCGAAAGCTGGCATACGGAGAGAAAATTGTCGGCATGGGACCTCTTTATAAAAAGATGTCTGTGAAAGGAAATAAGATCATTCTGGAGTTTACTAATCAGGGTAAAAAGTTGGTGATGGGAACTTCTCCGTACATCCCGGCAGGAAAACCGCCTCATCCGAAACCGACGAAGCTGACAGGCTTCGGCATTGCAGGAGCGGACCGTAAGTTTGTATGGGCGGATGCGGTGATTGAAGGAAATAAGGTGATTGTGTCCAGCAGTGAAGTGGCTGTACCTCTTGCCGTACGTTACGGATTTTCCAATAGCCCCCGTTGTAACCTGTATAACGAGAAAGGCTTGCCGGCATCTCCTTTCCGCACGGACAGCTGGGATAAATGATGGGGGAGAGTACGGGGCTTACCATGTTTGTTATTAAATAAGGTAGAAAAATGATCATGATGAAAAGGTATAAAAAGATTTTGTTGACAGGTGTGTTGTCAGCCTTGTCTTGTTCATTCGTTCACGCACAGGAGCTATACAAGAATGAAAATGCGCCTGTGCATGAACGGGTAATGGATTTGATTTCCCGTTTGACGGTGGAAGAGAAGATCAGTTTGCTTCGTGCCACTTCTCCCGGCATTCCCCGTTTGGGTATCGATAAATACTATCATGGCAATGAAGCATTGCATGGAGTAGTACGTCCCGGACGTTTCACCGTATTTCCACAAGCCATTGGACTGGCAGCAACCTGGAATCCGGAGTTGCAGAAAAGGGTAGCTACAGTGATCTCGGATGAGGCGCGTGCCCGTTGGAACGAGCTGGATCAGGGAAGAGAACAGAAAGAACAATTCAGCGATGTGCTGACTTTCTGGTCGCCTACCGTGAACATGGCACGCGACCCGCGTTGGGGACGAACCCCGGAAACGTATGGAGAAGACCCTTTCCTGAGTGGAATAATGGGAACAGCCTTTGTGAACGGACTACAAGGAGATGATCCGCATTACCTGAAAATCGTTTCTACTCCCAAGCATTTTGCCGCCAACAACGAAGAGCATAATCGCTTTGTCTGCAATCCGCAGATATCGGAGAAACAACTGCGTGAATATTACTTTCCTGCTTTCGAAATGTGTGTGAAGGAAGGAAAAGCTGCTTCCATCATGTCCGCCTATAATGCGCTGAATGATGTGCCCTGCACGCTGAATCCGTGGCTGCTGCAAAAGGTGTTGCGTCAGGACTGGGGATTTCAGGGATATGTCGTTTCCGATTGTGGCGGACCTGCCTTGCTGGTCAATGCCCATAAATATGTAAAGACGAAGGAGGCGGCTGCCACTTTATCCATCAAGGCGGGACTCGACCTTGAATGCGGTGACGATGTGTATGACGGCCCCTTATTGAATGCTTACAAACAATATATGGTATCGGATGCCGATATTGACTCCGCCGCCTATCATGTGCTGACGGCCCGCATGAAACTGGGACTTTTTGATAGCGGGGAACGAAATCCGTATACTAAAATCTCTCCGTCAGTGATCGGTTCGAAAGAACATCAGCAGATAGCTCTGGACGCTGCCCGCCAATGTATCGTTTTACTGAAGAATCAGAAAAACAGGCTTCCGCTGAATGCTGACAAACTGAAATCGATCGCAGTAGTCGGCATCAATGCCGGCAAATGTGAATTTGGCGATTACAGCGGCGCTCCGGTAGTAGAACCGGTTTCCATACTGCAAGGTATCAGAAACAGGGTAGGCGATCGGGTGAAAGTCGTCTATGCTCCCTGGAAATCTGCTGCCGATGGGCTGGAACTTATTCAGGGAGAGAACTTCCCGGAAGGACTGCAAGCTGAATATTTTGACAATACCCGCCTCGAAGGCACCCCGAGAGTGCGTAAGGAGAGTTGGATCAACTTTGAACCTGCCAATCAGGCTCCCGATCCGTTCCTGCCCAAATCTCCGCTGTCTGTCCGTTGGACGGGAAAGTTGAAACCGACCGTTTCCGGTCGCTATACTTTCAGCTTTACATCCGATGATGGTTGCCGCCTGAGCATTGATAATCAGATGCTGATTGATGCGTGGCAGGCACATGCCGTATCTACGGATTCCGCTTCCATTTATCTTGAAGCGGGAAAAGAATACCAGTTGAAAGCGGAATATTATGATAACCGGGATTATGCCATTGTAAAGTTGCAATGGAAAGTTCCGCAGATAGGCAAGGCAACTCGTCTCGATTTGTACGGAGAAGCCGGAAAAGCGGTTCGCGAATGTGAAACGGTAGTTGCTGTGATGGGTATCAATAAATCGATAGAGCGTGAAGGACAGGACCGGTATGATATTCAGCTTCCGGCAGATCAGAGAGAGTTTCTGCAGGAAATCTATAAAGTGAATCCCAACATAATTGTTGTTCTGGTAGCAGGCAGTTCATTGGCTATTAACTGGATGGACGAGCATATTCCTGCCATTGTGAATGCCTGGTATCCGGGTGAACAGGGAGGAACCGCCGTGGCCGAAGTATTGTTCGGTGATTATAATCCTGCCGGACGTCTGCCGCTCACCTACTACAAGTCTTTGGATGAACTGCCTCCGTTTGATGATTATGATATAACCAAAGGGCGTACTTATAAATATTTCAAAGGAGATGTCCTTTATCCGTTCGGCTACGGACTGAGTTACTCTTCTTTTACATACAGCGATCTGCAAGTAAAAGACGGGGTCGGTGAAGTCACCGTTTCATTCCGGTTAAAGAATACCGGTAAGAGAAATGGCGATGAGGTTGCTCAGGTTTATGTGCGGATACCGGAGACCGGAGGAATTGTACCTTTGAAAGAATTGAAGGGATTCCGTCGTGTTCCTTTGAAATCGGGAGAAAGCCGTCGGGTAGAGATTAAGTTGAATAAAGAGCAACTTCGCTATTGGGATGTAGAAAAAGGACAGTTTGTAGTACCCAAAGGGGCATTTGACGTTATGGTTGGTGCTTCTTCCAAAGATATTCGTCTGCAAACAGTCATTGATTTATAGACTTTATTTAAATTTGAACCGGAAAGAAGATTAAGATTACATTCACTGAGGTAATGCCTTCTGATTGCACAGTCTGTGCCACCCTATTGGCACAGTTGTGCCACCGCACTGGCACTGTTATGCCAAGCCTTTGGCACAGTTGTGCCAATAGGGTGGCACAAGCGTGACACAGTATGGGGCAATCTTAAGGCATTACTTCTTAAAATTTAGTATTATGAGAAACAAGTATTTGCGTTTTGCAGATGTATTATTTCTACTTAGCTTTGTGGCAGGAACTACGATGACGGCTTGCTCCGAACAGCCTTATCAGCCGACCTTGAAGGCAACTTATAATAAGCCTGCCAAAAACTGGGAAAGTGAAGCTCTGCCTATCGGTAACGGTTATATGGGAGCCATGATTTTTGGTGACGTCTACGTAGATGTCATCCAGACAAACGAACATACCTTGTGGTCGGGAGGCCCCGGTGAAGATCCGTCTTACAATGGAGGACATCTGAGAACTCCGGAAGTGAACAAGGATTATCTCCACAAGGCACGGGTGATGTTGCAACAGAAGATGAACGACTTTACGGCAAACCGTTCTGCATATATAGATGAAAATGGAAAGCTGATTACCCATAACTACGATGGAGACGGTGACGGCACAGAATTGCGGAATCTGATTGATAATCTGGCTGGAACGAAGGAGCATTTCGGTTCTTTCCAGACATTGAGCAATATCATTGTAGAGACTGTCAATCCGGGTATCCCCGTCTTGATAAAAGAAGCAGTGCAGACCAATTATGACAATACAAAGAATCAAAGTCAGTCGATAGGCAGTCTTTTCGATCAGAGCACTACCAGCAAATGGTTTGCCGATAACGACCGGTTCTCTAGCTTTGGAAGCCTGCCATGCGTTATCAAGTGGGCATATACCCATGCTCCCAAGGCTGTTTCCTATAGCCTGACCTCCGCCAATGATATGCCGGGCAGAGATCCGAAATCATGGAAGCTCTATGGTTCGGCAGACGGAAAATCATACGACTTGCTGGATCAGCAGTCCGGTACTTTTTGGGGGGATGATAAGGACGGAAAGGGAAGCCGCAATAAGACCCTGTCTTTTCCTTTGAAGACGGACAAATACACCTTCTTCAAACTCGAAATCACAGAATTAATCGATAATAAACAGAAACCGCAATTGGCGGAACTCTCGATAGATGCCTCTACCGAACTGCCTTATTCCGACTATACCCGTACGCTCGATATAGATAATGCGATTCATACGGTGATGTATAAGGAGAATGGAATCACCTTTAAGCGCGAATACTTTATGAGTTATCCCGATAATGTAATGGTGATGCGTCTCACCTCAGATTCGAAGAAGGGCAAACTTTCACGCATCATTTCTCTTGAATCGCTGCATACCGATAAAACCATTACGGCAGACGGTCATACTATTACCATGACGGGATATCCGACTCCGGTCAGCGGAGACAAGCGGGTAGGGGATGCCTGGAAGAATGGACTGATATATGCGCAGCAACTGGTCGTGAAGAATAAAGGAGGAAAGATTTCGGTAGTGGACGGAACGAAGCTGAAAGTAGAGGATGCCGATGAAATAATCGTTCTGATGTCTGCCGCCACAAACTATGTACAGTGTATGGACGACTCCTACAATTATTTCTCTCAAGAAGATCCGTTGGAAAAAGTGCAGGCTACGCTGCATAAAGTAGCTGATAAGAAGTACACGGCTCTGTTGGCTACCCACCAGAAAGACTATCATTCGTTATACGACAGAATGCGACTGAATCTCGGTAACTTGCCGGAGGCACCTGTTGCCCCTACGGACAGTTTGCTGAAAGGTATGGACGAGAATACCAACTCGGAACAGGAAAACCAGTATCTTGAAATGCTGTATTTCCAGTTTGGCCGTTATCTTTTGATATCTTCTTCACGAGAAGGTTCTTTGCCCGCCAACTTGCAGGGAGTATGGGGTGAAAGGCTTTCCAATCCGTGGAATGCCGATTACCATACGAATATCAATATACAGATGAATTATTGGCCGACACAGCCTACCAATCTGAGTCCGTGTCATCTGCCTATGGTAGAGTATGTCAGAAGTCTGGTGCCTCGTGGAAAGTATACAGCGCAACAATATTATTGCAAACCCGATGGTGGCAATGTTCGCGGCTGGGGGACGCATCATGAGAATAATATTTGGGGCAATACGGCTCCTGCCAAGAAAAGTACACCCCATCATTTTCCGGCAGGGGCAATATGGATGTGTCAGGATATCTGGGAGTATTATCAGTTTAACCTTGATAAAGACTTCTTGAAAAAGTATTATGATACGATGCTCGATGCTGCTCTTTTCTGGGTAGACAATCTTTGGACAGACGAACGCGACGGTACACTGGTAGCAAACCCGTCCCACTCTCCCGAACATGGTGAGTTCTCACTGGGCTGTTCAACTTCGCAGGCTATGATTTGTGAAATGTTCGACATGATGATCAAAGCCAGCAAAGAACTGGGAAGGGACAAAGACCCTGAAATCATAGAGATAGCAACAGCTATGAGCAAACTCTCCGGACCGAAAATCGGTTTGGGCGGGCAGTTTATGGAATGGAAAGATGAAGTGACGAAGGATGTTACCGGAGATGGCGGACACAGGCATACGAATCATCTTTTCTGGTTGCATCCGGGTTCGCAGATTGTAATCGGAAGAAGCGAACAGGACGATAAATATGCAGATGCCATGAAAGTGACGCTGAATACACGCGGCGATGAAGGAACCGGGTGGAGCAAAGCATGGAAACTGAACTTCTGGGCACGTCTGCATGACGGCAACCGCTCTCATAAACTGTTGAGAAGTGCCATGAAACTGACTGTTCCCGGAAGCCATGTAGGCGGTGTATATACTAATTTGTTTGATGCGCATCCGCCTTTCCAAATCGATGGTAACTTTGGTTGTACGGCCGGTATCGCAGAAATGCTGATGCAAAGTCAGGGCGGATATATCGAATTGCTTCCCGCTTTGCCCGATGCATGGAAAAATGGCTCATTCAAAGGAATGAAAGCGAGAGGAAACTTTGAAGTAGATGCGGCATGGACTGACGGGAAGATAACAGCTATAGAGATTCTTTCTAATTCCGGTGCGGAATGTGTGATTAAATATCCGAATGCAAAGGAGCTGAACGTTTCTGGAGCAAAGGTAAAGGTACTTGCTGATGATCAAATCTCTTTTGCTACTGTGAAGGGTAAAACGTATATTATTAAAAACGTATCTTCTTTATAAAGAGAAAACTAAGTGTATAAGGAGGTAATGTAGTCTGTCCAGGGACAACTATTAACGACTGAAACCAAAAGGCAATTGATTCGCAATGAATCAGTTGCCTTTTGGTTTGAATCTATGTTCAATAGAATAAAGATGTGAATAGTTTGGATAAGGCTTGTTCTTTGGTTTGATTAAAAGTCGAAACTATCTTCATTGAGGTTGACTGAAAAAGCGGTAGTATCTACAATGGAGGTGACTAAAAGTCGGTAGTATCTTAACTCTCTTCGGGAAGGAGGAGTACCCGTAGGGGGAGGTGGTAGGTGAATGCACTCCTATTTCATTTACAATAAAATTAGGAATACACATCATTTTACCTACCACCTCGGTCTTCGACCACTCCTCCTTCCCGAAGGAGGAGAATGTGGATACTACCGACTTTTTAGTCAGTTCTCAATGAAGACACTAAGAATTCTACTGAATTGGGAAGTTTTTATTATTTCTTATCTTTTGTGAATTAACTCAGAGATTGCAGTTGTAAGAACATCTTTGCTAATAACTTCGATTATAATTAAAAACAAAACTGCCCGTCTCCTCTAATGGGAAGACGGGCAGGAAGAATGGAAAAACTCCACTCAATGATATCAATTACATACCTATTTCAATAATTCATTCACCATGTTTACCAGCAGTTTACCTGCTATCGGATCAGTGGTTGCCTTCTCTGTACATAAGGTTGAAACGAGAGACTTTCCTTTATTGTCGGCTATCTGTAGCAGCGTCAGTCCGCGCATAGATTCGATACGTGCGATACGTTCCTCCGGCTTACCACCGTCGATATAAGCATGGATCTTCATTTGGGCGGCGAGTTCCTTCACATTCTCATGGCGGACAGCTTTCAATGTAGCGGTGCAGGCTAGTGGAATTTCACGCTTGTTGTTATTGAAATAGCGTAATTCCAATGCACCGATTCCGTCGAATACAGGGGCATCATCCCGTTCCATCACCACAATGTCTCCCTCGGTGGGAATAATCCATCCGGTGATATATTCGGGATAGACTTTTTGTGCTGCCTCTTTGCTGTTCAGGAAGAGAATCCGACCGCCTTTTGACTGATATTCACGCAGTAATCTTGCTTCTTCATCGGTACATTCTTTCAAGCCCGATATAATGCAGAGATTAGCTTTTTGCTTGGCATTCAGTAGTTCCTTGATAGACGGTACTGTCTGGCAGGCGATGTTCAGGAAGTCAAGGGTAGCTTTCATATGATCCTTATCCAGTAAAAGAATCTTCTTGCTGGCTGTTACTTGACCGATATTCCATTCCTTGCGTGCCAGTAATAATCCGTATTCATTCTGCGATAAAGTGACTCCGCTTTCGGTGAGAGTGAGTTTCAGTTTTACATTAACCTTGTCTGCCGGTAAATTGGAAGGCATATGGATGTTCGGTTCGATGTATTTACGACCATAATATTCCACTGCCGGAAATTGTTCCGTGCCGGAAGCCAGTACCTTATTGGTTTCGTCTACAATGCTCCATGCCAGTGACATAGGCTTCAAGTCACGTCCTTCTTCATTGTCATTCACTACGTAGATACGTGTATGTAACTTCTCACCTGCATAAAGATTGCGTCCCCACAGTTCCGCACTGACAAGTACGGGCTGCATAGCACGTTGCATAGCGTAATAAGTGGGATACGGTTGTATATTCCGGTGATCATAGCATTGGCGGAACCAAGTCATATAGGCAAAGTGCATGATACCCGAAGCCTGTTCGTTGGTACGGCGGAGGGTTTCGGCCAACTCTCCTGTGATGAACGATTGTGTATTCAGGAAACTGGCGGGATTCCCCCAGTCATATGCTTCATATCCGATTAATGAATAGGGATTCTGATGAATCAGCTGATAAGAGCGGGTCGGATGACCGGTTTCAGCATTCGGATAACCCGTACTCATTTCCTGGCTGATCAACGGGCGTCCGGGAGTCTTGAATTGTTTCTGGAATTCTCCGTTGAAGAAGCGGAATACCGAATAGTCATACCAATTATAGTAGGCATGGTTGTCATCAATATCTCCGTCATCAACTGTTTTCAGAAAGTCATCACCAAAGCGTTTGCTAGCTTTGTTGTGGAGATAGTTGGAGTCGAAACATACAGGACGTGTAGGGTCAGTCTTTCTCATATCTTTCACCACATCGGATACGATGCGGAATTTTTGCTTGGCACGTTCCGTGTCGGCATCCAGATCGTAGAACTTCATTTCATTGTTCACAGTCCAGAAGAATATGGAAGGATGATTTCTGTACTTTTTCATCACGCGCAGCCATTCACTGCTCCAAAGATCGAGCACGCCTTTGTCCGGTATCGGGGTGGAGTGTATCATGAGCCACGACCAAGTGCCCTCAAAGCTGATAGCGATACCGTTGCGGTCTGCTGCCGACACCCAAAGTTCGTTCCAGGGGGTGGTATGTGTCCGGGTAGACTGTACATTCCCTTCTTTCATTAGCTTCATGAACTTGTCTGCAAGGAGCGAATCATTGGGACAGAGCGCAAAAGGAATATGGTTACCTCCACGCAGCCAATATTTGCGGCCGTTCAGATAAAGGAATCCATCTTTGCTTTCAAACGTGCGGAAACCCGAAGTTACGGTGATGCAGTCCGTCACTTTGTTTTTTCCTTCCGTCAGGCTCACGCGAAAATCATAAAGATTAGGAGTGGCAGGTTCCCAAAGTTTGGGTTTCAGTCCTTTGATATCACAGGTAAATGTTTCTTGTGCGCTTGTCGCTAATGAGAGTTTGCTACGTACAGGTGCACCGTACAGTGTTTCCCCCGTCTGTTTGTCTATAATATCTACACGGATATCGAAGTTTTTCTTTTTGGGCGCATGATTTTTGATGGTGACATCTATTGATGCACCGTCCAGAGCCGGCTTGATAAAGATATCTTCTACTTTCAGCGGGTTGCTGACAATGAGTTTCACGGGCTGCCATATACCGGCAGGGTTATCACCATAGAATCCATGAGGGATGTCTGTCAATACGGCTTTGTTGGCCTGTTGGTCGTTTTGGTTATCCTCCACTTCCTTGCGTACTGACGAATAGTAGTTTTCCATGGCGTCACTGGTTTGTGCGGCTTTTCCGTTGATGTCACGTGTCACTTTTACTGCGATCAGGTTGCGTCCCGGACGCAGGAATCGGGTGGCGTCTACTTGGAAATCACCGAACATACCGATGTTGGAACCTGCCGATTCGCCATTAATATATACTTCCGCCATTTTGGATACGGCGTCGAATGAAAGAGTCAGCTGTTTTCCCTTCACGTCGGCGGGCAGTTCCAGCCATTGGCGATACCAGGCAGCACCGGTTTTCCGGTAGTTGAACGTATAGTTCTCGCATCGGTCGGTTTCTTGTTGGTAGTAAGTGTCCGATACCCCTTTATGTTGCGGACCGGTGGGCGATGGCATGGTTTCTCCATGCAGCCAGATACGGATAGGGTTCCAGAAAGCGGGAACAGGCATTATATGCCAGTCGTTGTCGTTAGTCTGCATGGAGATGGCCTTTGTCTTATCGTTTAGTTGGTAGTCGGGCATGAACAGCCAGTTTCCGTCCAGTGATAGCTCGGTGCGGTCGGCAGTTAGTTTATCCAGTTTGACGGAGGTGTATTGCGCCCGTTCTTCGCTGCGTTTCTTCTCCTTTTCCTGTGTGGTGAGTGCCATGCGATACTCCTCAACTCTGACACCTTTGAGAGCGTCTTCTGCCAATGGGGTGACAGTGAGGTCATCAAATTCTGTATCTATCCATCCGCCTCCCAGTGCTACTTCACCGGTAGGAGCCAGGTTGCTGTTTTTGTCCTCCAAATCAATGTGAGGAAGCTTTTCGTCGTTTACAAAAACCCGGATACGGTTACCGCATACTTCCACTTTCACTTTGTACCACTCTCCCGGCACGGGGTGAAAGCCCAGCGGACGGACTCCCATGAATTCGTCTGTACCCATATATCCGGTACGCATCAGGTAGAGATCGTCTTGCAACCCGCCTTTGATACCTACCACATAACGGTCAAAGCGGTTATGTGTACGGAAGCCTGCCCATATCTGTACCTGTTCGGCGTCTTTCGGGGCACGTGCCTTGAAGGACAGGGTATAATCTTTCCACTCAGGATTGCCGAAAAGGGCATAAGCGCTGCGCGAATGAAATACTCCGTCGTTCACCCGACAGACACCACGTCCCACAGTATTCAGTGGTTGGGAGGCATTGGAGAAATCATTGCTCCATACGGTTTGATCTTGGGCTTGCGTTGTCAGACCGGACAGGCTACAGGCGCAAGCTAAAAATACTTTGCTAATTTGTTTCATGATATGATTTTGTAGTTTTAAAGTTCATTGTATTTAAGTTTATGATTTGACAAAGTTTGTTATTCACGGGTTGATCACGAAAAATGATATGGCAAATATAGAGACAGGTAGTTAAGTGAGAGCTTAATTTTCGCTTAATTGATTATTAAATATCCCTTAAATGTGGAATTTATGCAAATAAGTATGCTGAAGAGGGAATAAAAGTTAGCTGTAGTTATAAATATTCCTGTTATACCTTATTATATAGGAAACTTATATTATATGAGAAATAGGGAATCATACAACTACGAAATAGGGAATAGTACAACTTAAAGCTTATATCATGGGGAGCGCTTTGAAAATCTATCAGGAATAACGCCATTGTAATACTAAAAATCCACATCTTATATAATCGGATAAGTCACTAATTGGATATCTCCTGATTTGTGTTATGTTTGTATAGTATTTGCCTTATCCCCTTTTTAGCCTTTCTACTTGAAATATTCTTCTTTTTGCAGGAAGTGAATACTCATTTAGATAAAGAAATAGGGTGTGGACAGCATACTACAGGATATAAAACTTCCCCCTTTTCCTGAAATTAATACCTAAGATTGCGAAAAATTATAAGAAGATAGTATTAGTTTTAAAATTAATTAGAAATTAATCAGAGTTTAATCGTATTTTATAAAAAATCTTAAGCAGGCTCTTGTTACTTTGCATCAGAACTCAAAAATAACCTTAAATATTAAGTTTGTTCAGTCGACGCTTTCTTAAATAATAGACAAAAAGGGTGTTTTCGAGGTGTAACAAATAGCAAATGTATAATATAAAAAAGAGACCGTGAAAAATTATTTGAAAATCACGATGGGGCTTGTGTTAGCTTCCATGATTGTTAGCTGTTCTGATGAGGACAATACTATTGTTCCTGATACTAATCCGGACCCGGTTATACCGACAGAAGGGACGTTCATACTTCCTGCTCCTGCGGTAGAGAGTAATATTCCCGAACATAGTTTTTTGATGGGGGCGCTGTTCAGCTATCAGAAGAATCTCCGCAATGGAGAAGATGCTGCCAGTGGCGGGACTAGTTCTACTACCTTTTATAATAAGCCGCTTTTCGAAGTGAAGTCTTTTGGTGCTACGGAAACAGAGTGGTGGGATAACTTGGTGGAAGAGATGGTGTATAGTGGTTTGGATTATGTAGCTCCCAATTGCCGCGGACGCTTGCCGAAGGCCGACACTGATCCTGCTTATGACAGAGATCATGGCGATCCTACGCGTATCAAAGATTTCATTGCTGCTTTACAGCGTCGGAATGAAGAAAATCTGAAGATCGCCATCTTCGATGACTGTCCGGCTTCCTGGGCGGCTGCCCGCAATTTTGATTTGTACCAGACTTATGCTACATTCATTAATGCCGAAACTCAGCAAAGCAAGGGACTGACCGATGAAGAGGTGATGTATCCGCTGGACAATTTGGACGATATATATAAGTATATATGGGACTACAATATAAAACTGGCCTTCGATAACTTTTATGGCGAGAATAAAGCCAATAACAAGTATCTTCTTCGCATAGACGGCAAACCTGTCCTGTTTTTGTGGAGCATCAATGGTTTCCTTAATGTAGACTATGCTGCATTGGACAACAAGAAAATAGACTGTAAGGGCAAATTAAAGACTATTCTGAACAAGATTCATGCTGACTTCAAGTCTGCTTATGGCGAAGATCTCTTTATTTGTGCCGACAGAGCCTTTCAGGACCGTGATAAAGAGGTGGACGAATCAGTCGTAGAATCACTGAACGATTGGTTTATTGCTGCTGAGCAGGCTCCCACCCGTAGTTCCTGGACGGTACGTACCTTCAATGGAAAAACTGTAGGTGTGGCTGTTCCGGCTTTCTATACCAATGATAAATCGGGTACCCGTATGTTTTTTGATGCAGATCACGGCAAACGTTTGACGGATGCTTTGGACGATATGGTTGCGAAGAGTGCTGATCTGGTCTTCCTGGAAGGTTTTACCGATATGGCCGAGAATGCTGCTTATTGGAGAAGTACCGACAACATTTACTATGACTTCCCCAATCAGCGTCTGAACATTCTCCGTAAATACAGTAGCAGCCGGGCATGGGCCGAATCATTCCGTGTAGAAATGGAGGCCTGCGATTACTTCTTCGATGTGTCTGCTAAGAATAGCGGTAATCAATACCGTACCGGAAGTCTGGATGTTGCCAAAATAGCCGGTGTGGCTCCGGATAAGAACACCGAATGGTATGTCACCAGCACAGAGGCGGGTGAGTGGATGGAATGGAAAGAACTGCCTTATGCTGCCGGAGATATCACAGTCAAGGTATGTTATGCTGCCAAAGAAGATGCTAAAATCCGTTTTGACTTTGGCGAAGGCACGAAAAGAAGACAAGGGCCTGTCGTAGAACTTCCTGCTACCGGAGGCGAATGGGTTACTGTCGACGCTTTCACCATGAAGAGCGATGTGAACGGCTGGCGCCGTACTGTGCTGAATATTGTGGCGGGCAAACCTGATTTGAACTACTTCACCATCACTGTAGAAAAATGAAAAGAACAAATTTATTAATTATAAACTTAAGCTAATATGGAGAAACTTTATCTGAAAAGAAGCTGGAGGATAGGGACGTGCCTGATGGTATTGCTCACGTTCTTCGCACTTTCACTTTCGGCGCAAAACCGAAAGGTCACTGGAGTCGTTGTTGACGAGTTTGGTGATCCGCTTCCAGGTGCTAATATTACGGTGGTTGGAAACCAAAATTTAGCTACTGCGACAAATATGGAGGGGCAATTTACCTTGAACAATGTGCCGAAAGATGCTATTCTGAATGTAAGATTCATAGGCTATGCTGTAAAGACTATCAGACTGGCTACCTTGAAAAACAATGATCTGCTGCGCATCGTTCTAAGTGAGGATGTCAAAGAACTGAACGATGTCGTGGTTACGGCATTGGGCATTAGCCGTGAATCCAAATCGTTGGGATATGCCCGTCAGTCCATTGACACGGAATCTTTGCTGGATACACGTGACCCGAACTTATTGAATAGTCTGAGCGGTAAAGTTTCGGGCGTTAATTTTATTTCGAATGGCGGTCCGTTGTCTTCTACCCGTGTGGAGATTCGTGGTAACAACTCCCTGACCGGAAATAACCAGCCGTTGTACGTAATTGACGGTGTGCCCATCATGAACCCGATGGGAGAAGATGGAGACCTGGACTATGGTAATCCTGCTTCTGCTATCAGCCCGGACGATATTGAATCAATCGAAGTTTTGAAAGGTGCCAATGCGGCTGCCTTGTATGGATCTGATGCTGCCAATGGCGTTATTCTGATCACTACCCGTAAAGCTACCAAGAAATCCGGACTCGGTGTTTCTTATGGCTACAATATGCAGTTTACTTTCTTGCGTGAATTTCCTGCCTATCAGAATGTTTATGGTTCGGCCAGCCTTCCGGCTGTCGGTGTGGGTGACGGATTCAACTATTATGGTTCCAACTCAAAGAACGGTTATGCTTATGACCCCAGTCTGCCTTATGGTATTTTTGTATTTAACTGGGCGAATCCGAACCAACGCTCATGGGGGTTGCCGATGTTAGGCTTTGACCTGGTGGGACGTAATAATCAGATACGTTCTTATGTACCTAATAAGAATGGTATTACGGATATGTATGAAATGGGTGTAGCCATGACTCATAGTGTTTCGGTCAATAAGGTATTCAATGGAGCAGGTATCCGTTTCAACTATACGGGTATCGACTACGACGGAATGCTGAAGAACTTTGATAACATGAAGCGTCACACATTTGACCTGCGTGTGAATATGGATCTGGCTAAATGGCTGTCCAGTGAAATCTCCGTTAACTATCAGCTGGAAACAGCCGATAACCGTGACTTTAAAGGGGACAGTAATCGTAACCCGATGCGTGCCATCATGAATATGCCGCGTGACGTCGTTATGGAGGAATTATTGCCGTGGAAGCGCGAGACAGGTGAAGCCTTCACGCGTGGTAACGGATTCTACAATCCTTACTGGTTGCTGAACGAAATCAGCAATGGTGACGGCCGTAATAACTTCCGTGGTAACCTGACTCTTAATATCAAACCGATTCAGGGAATGAATATCCGTTTGCGTGCCAGTGTAGAAAAGGCAAACAAGAACGGTTGGAAGTTTGACAATTATTATACCATGTGGGATATCGACGGACAGTACGAAACTTTCCGTGAAGCCTCCAACAACTACAATTATGAAGGAGTTATTTCTTATAACCGCAATATCAAGAAGGTCAGCCTCAGTGCTAACTTGGGTACTTCTATGCAAAAGAATGACTGGTATAAACTCTGGAATCAGGTTTCTCAACTGGCAGCTCCGGATGTGAAGTCATTGTCCAACAATGCCTCTATATTGAGTGGAACGGAAAGTGTGAATGCGAAAGAGAAACAGTCCGTATTCGGTATGTTGTCTTTGGGATATCATGGTTTGTTTGTAGACGGAACTTTCCGTAACGACTGGTCAAGTTCTTTGCCGAAAGCCAACAATTCTTACTTCTATGCTTCCGGTAGTGCCAGTGCCGTGTTGACGGAAATCTTCCCCAAGCTGAAGAGCAAGACATTCTCATTCGCCAAGTTGCGCGGATCTATTGCCCGCGTGGGTAACGATGCCGGTTTCGACCGTTTGATTAACAGTTACAGTTACGGAGGATTGTTCCGTAATGACATGGCGTGGTTCCAGGGTGACGCCGTACGCAAGAATCCGAACTTGAAACCGGAAACAACCATCTCAAAAGAAATCGGTGCGGAAGTTCGTTTGCTGGACGGACGCCTGACAGCAGATGTTACTTACTATGACAAATACACTCGTGATCAGATTGTCGAGTCGGAACTTTCTTATTTATCCAATTACCAGCGTGTAATCATCAACTCCGGTAAAATCTCCAACAAGGGTTGGGAAATCTCCGTGAGCGGTGTGCCGGTGAAGGTGAAGAACTTCGAGTGGAAAACCATTTTCAACTGGTCAAAGAACAATTCCATGGTAGAATCATTGCCTGAAGGTATCGACAAGATACAGATTGGTAGCGGTGTGTACAACGTGAAGTCTTATGCGGAAGTAGGCAAGCCCTACGGTGCTATCTATGCGAAGACATTTAAACGCGATGCTGAAGGATACATCCTTTGTCAGCTCGACGGGTCGCCGAAAGAAGGACAGGACTATGAATATTTAGGCTGTGTACAGGCTGACTGGCGAGGTGGCTGGAACAACGTGTTCCGTTTGGGTAATTTCTCCTTCTCTGTCATGTTCGACTTCCAGAAGGGTGGTAAGTTCTTTTCACAGACATCCATCCAGAGTTCTGTAGACGGACAATCCGTCAAGTCATTGGAAGGTCGTGACGCGGATTTCTTCTCCAGAAAGATTTTGGGTGAGTCGGACGAAGAACGATATGGCTTCATGCGTCCTCAGAACGCCAACACACCGACCGCAAACGGGCAGATTTATCCTGACTGGGGACGTCCTAAAGGGGTAGTTCTTCCTAACTGCCGTTATGACGAAGACGTAGAAGGGCTGGCAGGACAACAAGTATTGGGTTATTGTACCCCCGAACGCTATTGGATGCACTATACCTCTCGCGATATTTCCCGTTTCATCTACGATGCTTCTTATGTGAAGTTGCGTGAAATCACTGTCAGCTACGATTTACCGAAAAAATGGCTGAGAAAGACTCCGTTCCAGACATTCCGTGTGGCGGCTGTCGGACGAAACATTGCTACCTTGTTTGCCAATACACCGCACGGGCTTGATCCGCAGGCAACGAGTACAACAGGAAATGCACAAGGTTTCGAACGTGGTTTCAACCTGCCTTCCGCAACCTATGGATTTGATATTAAAGTTTCTTTTTAAATTCGTAAAGCATGAAATTGAAAAACAAAATATTACCGTTACTCCTGCTGGCATCGACTGCCGTGGGGTGTACGGACGGTTTCGAAACCATCAACTCGGACCCGAACAAATTGTATGAGGTAAATCTGCAGAGTATTTTCCCCGGTACGGTTTACAAGACAATGAATGCGATCAGTGAATTGAATAATAACCGTATGTGGAGTTATTCACGTTACATTACTAACGTCGCTTTCCAGACACCGTGGAACGAAAGGGGAGACGGATTCTACCGTAAGTTTTATGTAGAGATTCTGCGCGACCTGGAAGAGCTGGCAAAAGCATACGATGATGGCTCTTTGCCTAACAGTCTGGCTGTTGTAAAGACATGGAAAGCATTCACTTACTACCAGTTACTGTCACTCTATGGTCCGGTCGGACTGAGCCATGCCGGTATGGACGGAGGAACGGACAAACGTATCTTTGACTATGATTCGGAAGCCGATGCTTACTATTCCATTTTGGGTTGGCTGGATCAGGCAGTCGATGAGTTCGACGAATCATCCACTGATAAGATTCTGAAAGACCCTGTTTATAACGGAGATGTACAGAAATGGCGTAAACTGGCTAATACATTACGTCTGGAAATAGCCATGAACATCCAGAACATCAGCGAAGAGAAAGCACGCGAATATGCTGCGAAATCTATGGGACATGAAGAATGGCTGTTCAGCTCTCTGGACGATGCGTTTGCTCCCAAATATGGAACGGTGATCGACAAAGACTGTTCTTGGTATTACACTCGTTTGTATAAAGAAGAAATTCAGACGAAAGCAAACTGGGGGCTGATTCCTTCCATGAACGAATATTTCGCCATTTACCTGTTCTCATACAACGATCCGCGTATGGAGACCTACTTTGACGGCTCCAACGTTTATTGGCCGGAACGCCAGCCTTATCGTATGACGGATGTACTGACTCGTTCACACGACTGTGATGTGAGCGGTTGTTCTGCCAGCGATCAGCAGGAACACCTGCAATGGATGATAGATGGATATGAAGTGCGTGATTCGTTGCGTGTACGTTACTCCATTCCATACGTTCCTACACCGGACAATCCGGGCGCCCGTACACCGTTCGGCTGGAGAAGACCGATCGACCCGACCGACCCGAATGGTACAAGAGAAATCCCTGACCCATTGTCAATGAACGAAGACAACAGATGCTATATCAACCCGAGATATTATGCAATGGACGCTACGATGCCTTTGCTGCGCTGGGCAGATGCTTGTTTCCTCTGCGCTGAGGCGAAAGTGAAGTTCGACTTGGGATCCAAGGATGCACAGACCTATTATGAAGAAGGAATCCGTGCTTCATTCGAAGAGAACGGCTTGTCTGCTTCTGCTGCTGCCTATATGGCTCAGGAAGGAATCGCCTGGGGAACCAGTCATAAAGGATTCTATGATACCCGTAAACTGATGACTGCCGACATCAACGGAGCAGACGGTAAGGACGGACAACTGGAACAAATCTACAAACAACGCTGGTTTGCCGACTTCCTGGATGGAATGTCTGCCTGGCGTATGGAACGCCGCACACGTGCATTGAACCTTCCGCCTCTGTTCCTGAACGGCTCTCAGGCTTATGAAGAAGGCGGAAATATGTACTACGGCTGGCCCGAACGCCTTTACTTCCCGGATGCGGAACGTCAGACAAATGCAGAGGCTTATTACAGAGCTATCGATTTGTTGCAGAAGAATAGTCCGAAACCTAATGCCGCCCGTTGGGGAGACAATATCTTCACGATGCTTCAGTTCGCAAAACCTGTACCTAACCAGGAAGAGATGATAGCCGGATGGGAAAACAGCGATTATGTACAGTTCAACATGGATTTCCAAGCCAAGAAGTATGGACAGACTTATGAAGAGTTCTTGAAGAATGCCCGTGAGCTGACCGGTATCAAGGAGGCTGAAGAGGCTTTGGACAAGGCTTACAACTTCTTGATAGAAGCTACACTTTTAGTTTATAAGGTAGAAAAGTAGTAATTAAGTAATGACTGAAAAATGAAAAAGTATAAGATTTTTAATAAGACAGGTCTTGCAATATGCCTGACGTTGGGACTGGTGGCCGGATCGGCCTGTTCACCGACAGATGACGGTCCTTCCATCGATGATCATTTCTTGAACTATGAGATTCCGCAAATCAGACCGAGCAGCGATATTCCGGTAGGAGCCATTTATTGGAACTTGGGTAGTACGGGTGTGGATGAAAAGAAGTATGCGCGGTTGATTGGTGAATATAATCAGAGCGGACAGTATCCACAGCTTTGTCCGAATGTGCGTCCGGTGCTGGGACGTTATTCGATGGATATCAATAAAGCCGAAACAGCCGATTTGATTCAGCAGCACCTTACCTGGGCAAATAATGCCGGTATCAATTTCCTTATCTTGCCGAACATCGGTCTGGATACCAGTAAGGGAGATTTGCTGAACGAAGGTAACGTGAATTTCGTGAACTATATGGCGGGACTGAATCCCAACTCGGAAGGTATCGAATGGGGAGGTTTGCGTTATGCGGTTTCTATGGATATGAATAACTTCGCAAACGGACTTAACAACACCGCCATGATAGAAGACGATGCTGATGAAAATGGTGTCTCTGCACGTTGTGAGCAACTTTATAGCTTTTTTGTCAACCTGACAAGCCGTTTCTGTACGAACAACGATCTTTACTATACTGTAGACGGCAAACCGATGATTGTTGTCTGGAATGCTGATAAGTTGTATGCACGCGATTCTGAGAAACTTTACAATACGATCCGTGAAAGGGTGCGTGAGAATGTAAAAGACGGCAATGGCAATGGACTGGAGATTTATATCTTAGCACGTCAGGAACGCTGGACGCCTCCCGCACGCTGGCATAACTTCTTCCTGAGCGGGAAAGTGGATGCTGTGTACATGGATAATATGTACAATCAGACCGACTGGTTCCGTCCTACCTGCTATCCGCAGTGCATCGACCAGAACTTTAAGTACAACCGCGAATATGAGTGGGCTAATTACGGAGTAGACTTCGTACCTAGCGTTTCACCTTCGTTCAATCAGTGGATAGATGGTGATGGAACTCAGTTCTATAACTTCCCTGTGGTATTTAAGGATGAAGATATGTTCCGTAAGATGTGTAATGTTGCCAAGATGAACTTGGGAAAGCGTCCGATGGTCATCATCGATTCTTTTAACCGTTGGAATGTGGATCAGGCTATCGAACCGACTGACCCGAATTACGGGAATGGATACGGTATGAAATACCTTAATATTGTAAAAGAAGAATTTAAAGTGAAATAAGCATGAAAGCGATAAATTTTATCAATTGGAAATATATCGGCTTGACCGGATGTTTGGTGGCATCGTTACTGACTGCATGTGGTGACGATGAAACCGGTCCGGAAGTGGTGACGCCGCTAGAGCCTAAATTGGAGATTGTGAACGAAGCGTCCACCTTCAGTTTTTCTTCTGCGGGAAATTCCGCTCAAGTACTGACATTCAACGCCAATCAGGATTGGCATATCGTATTGGATGATTCGGAAGGTGTGGATAATAGCTGGGTAGTGCTGTTTGAACGCGAAGGAACGGCCGGCGAAGGCAACAAAGTATGGGTAGCTGCAGCCGAAAATGTGGAACCGGATGCACGCCGTGCTAATTTTTCTCTCGTGTCCGGTGGCTTTAAGTATGATTTCGTTATCTATCAGGCACAGAAGGATGCGGTGGTAATCACCGACCCGAAGGCCTACGAAAACCTGGATGCCGGTGAGCATATCATTTCCGTAGAGTTTGGAATTAATACAGGAGAGTATAAAACCAGTTTCCTCTATTCCGGTGACACGGGCTGGATCATACCGACAGACGAACGCCCCGCAGGCGAACCGGAGACACGTGCGATGGAAAACCATACACTGTACTTTAAGGTGTTGCCGAATCAGAAGTTTGATATTCGTAGAGGTACCATTGAAATCTCTTCGAAAGATAATGATAATGTAAAGGCTACGATGAATATCTTCCAGACCGGTCTGCCCAAACCTGTCATTACGGTCGATAACAAGGAAATGTTCACTAACCTGGCATCGAAAGAAGATTCGATTCTGTTGAAATATAAGGCAACCAATACCAACGGACCAAGGGATTTGACGATTGATATTGATAAGAACGATCAGGATTGGATTTCGTTCAAGCCTGCTATAGATGCCAAGGGCGACTCTACCTTCCTCGTTTCCGTGAAAGAAAATACCGGTGGCGAACGTACGGCAACGATCGCGCTTTGTGCCGCTGCCGACAAGAAGGTGAGAGAAGAGTTTACCGTGACTCAGGCTCAGGCAAGCGATGTGGAACTGGTTATTACCAACAAGAACGATTTCAGAACAAGTTTGGATAAGCTGGGCAGTGCCGCTACCGTGAAGTATAGCGTACAGTCTACGTTGACCGATCCGAAGAACGAGATTCTGGTGGATATCGTATATCCGGAAGAAAGTGGCTATACGGCAGAGAATGGTTGGCTGCATATGGCAAACAACTCCATGCCCGAACGTGTCATCTTCACGTACGATGTGAATAAGGTACTGAGAGAACGTCAGGCTACCGTTTACATCTATCGCAAGGGTTATGAAAACAAGAAAGACTATATGGTTATCCGTCAGGCTGCGGCCACTCAGATTGAAATTCCGGCTCCGGGAGGTTTGACGAATGTATTGCAGAGTCTTATTGATGACGAAATCTATAAAGATTGGGAATCCATCACTAGCCTGGAACTGAAGGGCAGACTCAACGATACCGATTTGAACTTATTGAAGAACATGATGACAGCGGGTAAGGGCTACAACCTGAAAACTCTGGATATGACGGAAGTGGAGAATGAAACGCTGAAGAATGGTGTATTCAACGGATGTAACCTTCTGGAGAATATTTCATTCCCGACAGGATTGCAATACGTACCGAGAGAAGCTTGTCGTAACTGTACCAAGCTGAGAACGGTAGTGGTGAACGAAGGTCCGACTTATATCGGTCGTCACGCGTTCGGTAACTCAGTAGTAAATGAAGCTTGGTTCCCGAGTACCATGACTTATGTTTACGGATATATCTTTGATAATGTGACGGCACTCAAGACTTTGCACTTAAAGTCATTACCGTTCCAGTGTAAGGAAGTTGCCCGTAGTGATGCCGACGAAGGTGCTACCCAGCCGACAACCTGGTGTACTGTCTTTAAGACATGGCCGAGCACGGTATATGTACCGATGGAATATTTGGAATATTACAAGAATCCGGACCCGAAACACGTAGTTTCCATGCACTTCCAAGACCTGTTGAATACATTGACATCCGAATCGGAAGAATGGACGAAGGGACCGAAGGTTCAGCAACCGTACTTGAAGTCTAATTCGGCATTGAAGAGCAACTTTACTTGGGGATCATCCGCCACTACTATCATGGGAGAATCCAATTGATATAGAGTCAAGTAGGTATATACTATAAAAAGAGCGGACTATCAGTCGGCGGGAAGATTCCCGCCATTGATAGTCTGCTTTTCTTTTGAGTCAGTAGTAAAGTCATGCATTGTTTCCTTGTCGATTTATTCGTAATGGTACAGTGAGGTTTTTAGTCCTATGACATAAAAAAAGAAAAGAATCATTGTCGCAATAATTCATTTACTTATTTAAAGGATAAAGAACTTTTCAAGGTCAGCATCCATATCTATACGAAAGATATTGACCGATTATGCAGTAACTTCCAATCGTTTATTAATAAATTCCTTCATCGTTTATTATAAACGTCCCCCAAGTTTATTA
>OBYB01000498.1_pt1 | contig 27241 bp, 26 predicted proteins | sample 1538181 | NCBI WGS metagenome assembly OBYB01 (sample SAMEA2580157, study PRJEB22360) | human gut metagenome | biome: human gut; feature: human-associated habitat; material: faeces | place: Denmark | collected 2008/2010 | reverse complement strand
TTATCTATAACAACCTCATATTCATCGTACCTATAAATCGTTTAGGACAACATTGATCCGTGCCGTATTCACGGCTGTAGAAAATGGTATGAACTTCATCGACGTGTCGCCTTACTATGGTCATACGAAAGCCGAGACTGTATTGGGAAAGGCCCTGACGGAATTGCAGCGGGAGTCGTTCCTCTTGTCTACCAAAGTCGGACGTTACGGTGCCGACGGAGTGAACACGTGGGATTATTCTGCAAGAAGGACTCGGGAGAGTGTGTTTGAAAGTATGGAACGGTTGCATGTGGACTACATCGACCTTATCAACGTGCATGATATAGAGTTTGCAGACCTTTCCCAAGTGGTCGATGAAACCCTGCCGACATTGATGGAACTTCGGGAAAAGGGACTTGTAGGCCATGTCGGAATCACCGACCTGCAACTCGAAAACCTGAAATGGGTCATCGACCACGTGCCGGAGGGGACAGTGGAAAGCGTGCTCAATTTCTGCCATTACACGCTGAACGATGACAAATTGGTTGACTTTCTGGATTATTTTGAGGAAAAGGGAGTCGGGGTCATCAATGCATCGCCTTTTGCCATGGGATTGTTGTCGCAACGCGGTGTGCCGGAATGGCATCCTGCTCCGGCTGCATTGGTCGAAGCTTGCCGCAAAGCCTCGGACTATTGCCTGTCTCAGGGTTATCCTATCGAAAAGTTAGCGATTCAGTATTCGGTTAGCAATCCCCGTATCGGCACGACCCTTTTCAGTTCTGCCAATCCGGACAACGTGCTCAAGAATATACAATATATCGAGGAGCCGATAGACTGGGATTTGGTGGCCAAGGTAAAAGAGATCATCGGAGACCAGCAACGTGTAACGTGGAAAAACACATAAAATCGGGAAGAGATGGAATATACAATCATTGATGCTCATTCCCATTTATGGCTCAGGCAAGATACCGAAGTCGACGGACTGCCCATCCGTACCCTCTCGGGAGGCAAATCGCTTTTCATGGGTGAAGTCCGGCAAATGCTTCCTCCTTTTATGACGGACGGGAGAAACACGGCAGAAGTGTTCCTCTCCAACATGGACTATGCGCAAGTCAGTGCCGCCGTGGTCACACAAGAATATATCGACGGCATACAGAACTATTATCTGATGGATGTACAGACCCGTTACCCCGACCGCTTTTTGGTGTGCGGCCTCTGTGAGTTCCGCAAACCGGGATTCCTGTCACAGGCCAAAGAGCTGATAGGGAAAGGATTCAAAGCCATCAAGATTCCGGCCAACCGCTTGGCTTTGTCTACAGGCAGGGTTCCGTTGAACGGTAACGAAATGATGGCCATGTTCCATCTCATGGAGGAACACCGGCTCATCCTGTCGATAGATATGCTGGAAGGCGACACCCAAGTGGAGGAACTGAGAGACGTGATTACGGAATGTCCGGATCTGAAGATTGCCATCGGACATTTCGGGATGGTGACTTTTCCCGGTTGGACAGAACAAATCAAATTGGCACGCTATCCCAACGTATTTATAGAGTCCGGTGGTATCACCTGGCTTTTCAACGATGAGTTTTATCCTTTCAAAGGAGCCGTGCGTGCCATCCGGGAAGCTGCCGGACTCGTCGGGATGGAAAAATTGATGTGGGGCTCGGACTATCCGCGCACCATCACGGCGATAACCTATCGCATGTCCTACGACTTCGTTGTAAAGAGCAATGAGCTGAGCGATGAGGAAAAATCCCTGTTCTTGGGAGGCAATGCAAAAGCATTCTACGGCTTCGGTGCCTTGCCCGTATTACCTTATATTAAAAACATGTCAGAATGAAAGCATTTCAGATTATATCGCCGCTTCATACGGCTTTAAAAGAAATAGATGCGCCTGCCTGCCGGGCGGGCGAAGTGTTGTTACGTATCCGTTACGTGGGTTTCTGCGGTTCCGATCTCAATACTTACTTGGGACGGAATCCGATGGTACGGATGCCTGTCATCCCCGGCCACGAAGTGGGTGCTACGATAGAGGCTGTGGGTACGGATGTCCCCGACTTTCTGTGTCCGGGACAGCATGTCACCGTCAATCCTTACACGAATTGCGGCAAGTGCGCCGCTTGCCGGAACGGACGTGTCAACGCTTGCGAACATAACGAGACTTTTGGCGTACAGCGGGACGGCACCATGACGGAACTCGTGGCCGTGCCCTGGCAGAAGGTGGTGACGGCCAACGGACTTTCCGCCCGCGACTGTGCTTTGGTGGAACCCATGAGCGTGGGCTTCCATGCCGTGTCGCGCGCCCAAGTGACGGACATAGACACTGTCATGGTCATCGGCTGCGGCATGATCGGCCTCGGGGCTATTGTCCGTGCCGCCCTAAGAGGGGCAAAGGTGATTGCCGTGGATTTGGATGATGAAAAGCTTGAAGTGGCACGTTCGTTGGGGGCAACCTGCCTTCTCAATTCCAAAACAGAGGACGTACATGCCCGGCTGATGGAGTACACCGGGGGCTTAGGCCCGGACGTGGTGATTGAAGCGGTGGGCAGTGCGCCCACATACGTCATGGCCGTTCAGGAGGTAGCCTTTACCGGACGTGTGGTGTACATCGGATATGCCAAAAGCGATGTCTCTTTCCAGACGAAGTTGTTCGTACAGAAGGAGTTGGATATACGTGGTTCGAGAAACGCATTACCGGAAGATTTTCGTGCCGTGGTCCGCTATTTGCAACAGGGACATTGCCCGACAAACAGGCTCGTCACCTACGAAACCTCCCTCGAACAAGCCGGGGAAATGTTGCAACAGTGGGCGGATGATCCGGCTAAGGTTTTCCGTATCTTGGTGAAGTTTTAAAACAAATACAGGTCAATTAAATCAATGTATCCATGCGTGAATTGAATAGTAAGACGGCTCCTAAGACAGTGAGACCGGAGAGAATCATACAGTTTGGCGAAGGCAATTTCCTGCGCGCCTTCGTGGATTGGATTATATCGAATATGAATGAGCGTAGCGACTTCAACGGCAGTGTGGTCGTGGTACAGCCTATCGAAAAAGGCATGGTGGATGTGCTCAACCGGCAGGACGGCCTTTACCATGTCAATCTGCAAGGGCTTGAAAACGGGCAGGTGGTAAACTCATACCGCCTGATAGATGTCATCAGTCGTGCGCTTAACCCTTACAGTCATTTTGACGAGTATATGAAACTGGCCGAACAGCCGGAAATTCGTTTTGTGGTTTCCAATACGACCGAGGCCGGCATCGCATTCGATTCGGCTTGCAGGCTCGACGACCGTCCGGCAGCCTCCTACCCCGGGAAACTGACGCAACTGCTCTACCATCGTTTCCTTCATTTCCATGGCGACAAAAGCAAGGGATTGATTATTTTTCCCTGCGAATTGATTTTCCAGAACGGGCATCATTTGAAAAGAATCATCCGACAATACATCGACCTCTGGCAGCTCGGCGAGGATTTCGCGGCATGGTTCGAAGGGGCATGCGGCGTGTATGCCACGTTGGTGGACCGTATCGTGCCGGGCTTCCCCCGCAAGCACATCGAAGAGATTCAGGAGAAACTGCAATACAAAGACCAGCTCGTCGTGCAGGGCGAAGCATTTCACCTCTGGGTCATCGAAGCACCGGAAAGCGTGGCGCAGGAGTTCCCGGCTGCAGAATGCGGCCTGAACGTGCGCTTTGTGCCCGACGAAGAGCCTTACCACCGGAGAAAGGTGACCTTGCTGAACGGGCCGCATACGCTACTCTCCCCCGTGGCCTATCTTTCCGGCGTAGACATCGTGCGTGAGGCCTGTCAGGATCCGGACGTGGGGCGGTATATCTACAAAGTGATGTTCGACGAACTCATCGAAACGATAGACTTGCCACGGGAAGAACTCCGGACGTTTGCTGACAGCGTGATGGAACGGTTCACCAACCCTTTTGTAGACCATCAGGTCACGTCCATCATGCTGAACGCCTTCCCCAAGTTCGCCACACGGGATTTGCCGGGACTGAAAGAATACCTCCGGCGCAAAGGCACGCTCCCGTCCGGGATTGTGTTCGGCCTGGCAGCCCTGATTACCTATTATAAAGGTGGCCGCCGTGAGGATGGCACTCCGATTGTCCCGTCCGACTCTCCCGACATCATGGAACACGTGGCCCGCTTGTGGCAGGAGGGCGACGAGCAAAAGGTGGCCGCAGGCGTGTTGGAGCGTACGGATTGGTGGGGTGAAGATTTGAACCGGATACCCGGATTGACCGGACGCTTGGCATGCTACCTGAAAGACATCCGCTTGCAGGGCATGCGGGGTGCGCTGAAACATACGTTGGACTCATAGGATTTCTTTATGCTGAAATATATTGTCATTCATCCGGCGGACAATGTGGCCGTGGCTTTGCAACCGTTGGAAGAAGGAGAAAGCATCACCTGCGGGAGTACGGCCGTCAAGGTGAGGGAGCAGGTTCCGGCCGGTCATAAAGTCTCGCTCGCCCATATTGCCGCCGGACAGGACGTTATCAAGTATGGCAGCCCCATCGGGCATGCCACGGAAACGATAGAGCCGGGCCGATGGGTGAACGAGCGGATGTTGCGTACCAACCTGAAAGGGATATCGGATTACCGGTACCAGCCCGTACCAGCCCCGTGTCCCCCGCCCGACCGCCTGCGGACCTTCTCGGGTTATGCACGCCGGAACGGCGAAGTGGGCATCCGCAACGAATTATGGATTATCCCCACCGTGGGATGCGTCAACGGCGTGGCCGAACGTTTGGCGCGGATGCTCGAAAAGGAAACCCGTGCCGAAGGAATAGACGGCATCAGGGCTTACACGCATAATTACGGGTGTTCGCAATTAGGAGACGACCATGAGTATACGCGCCGGATCCTGCGCAACATGGCGCTCCATCCTAATGCCGGCGGCGTGTTGATAGTCGGTCTGGGATGCGAAAACAACCAGCCCGACGCATTCCGTGCCTTACTTGGGGATTATGACACGGAACGCATACGCTTTATGGTCTGCCAGCACGAGGAGGACGAGATGGAGAGCGGGATGACGATCCTCCGGGATTTATATGCCCGGATGGTGGAGGACCGCCGGACGGAAGTACCGATGGGGAAACTGAAAGTGGGACTCAAATGCGGAGGTTCCGACGGTTTTTCCGGCATTACGGCTAATCCGCTTTTAGGGTGTTTTTCAGACTATCTTGTGGCACAAGGGGGCACTACGGTGCTTACCGAGGTACCTGAAATGTTCGGTGCCGAAACGCTTTTAATGGCTCGCTGCAAGGACGAGAAGGTTTTCCGAAAAACCGTTTCGCTCATCAATGATTTCAAAAACTATTTCATCAGCCACGGGCAACCGGTCTTCGAGAACCCCTCGCCGGGAAACAAGGCCGGAGGGATTTCCACCTTGGAAGAAAAGTCATTGGGATGTACACAGAAATCCGGAACGACTGCCGTGTGCGATGTGTTGGAATATGGAGAGACCTTGTCTTCTCCGGGACTGAATTTGCTGAGTGCTCCCGGCAACGACCTTGTGGCCAGTACCGCTTTGGCGGCCTCCGGATGCCATATCGTGCTGTTCACGACCGGACGCGGCACGCCTTTCGGCACGTTTGTGCCCACGGTGAAGATTTCGTCCCACACCGGATTGGCCGGGAAAAAATCCAATTGGATAGATTTCAATGCCGGCACGTTACTGGAAGGTGAACCTATGCCGACCGTATTAGAACGCTTCACGTCTTTCGTCCTCGATGTGGCCAGCGGGCGGCAGACGTTGAACGAAGAGAACGGCTACCACGAAATCGCTATTTTCAAATCCGGCGTTACCCTGTAAGCCGGAACCATGCTTCCGGAAGATTTTTCGCCTTCCGGAAGCTTTTCTTTCAGGAAAAGACTTACCTTTGCGTAGTAAATAACTTGATATGACGGACGACAAAGACAAGCAATGGACTGTTTTGGAAAGCGAATACCTCATCCGCCGCCCTTGGCTGACGGCGCGGCGCGACTGGGTGAGACTTCCAAACGGCGTGGAAAACAATGAATATTACGTGTTGGAGTATCCGGATTGGGTCAATGTGATAGCCCTGACCGAAGATGGAAAATTTATCATGGAGAGGCAATACCGCCACGGTTTGCGGTGGACCGGTTATGAGATATGCGCCGGGGTGTGCGAAGAAGGGGAAACGCCGTTGGAGTCCGCCCAAAGGGAACTGCACGAAGAGACGGGATTCGGCGGTGGGGAATGGATGCACTTGATGACCATTTCGTCCAATACGTCTTCCGTGAACAACCAATGCCATTGTTTTGTGGCACGCGGCGTGAAACGCGTGTCGGCTCCTCATCAGGAAGCCACCGAGGACATCAGCGTGCATTTCCTGACTGTGGACGAGGTGCGCAGCCTCTTGCTGCACAACGAAATCAAGCAGGCGTTGATGCTCGCACCACTATGGCGTTATTTTGCGGAGCATCATTTATGGTAAGCCCGGCTTCATCCGCTTCCGAATGGCAGGACATGCTGTCCGGTCGCCTTCCTATCCGTGAAGTCCGTGCCTGGGGGAAACGCTTGGCGTACGATGGAATGTTCCGCGACACGTTGCACCATATCATGACGGACGGCGACAGCCGCATGGCGGAAAATGCCGCCTGGGTTTTCACGTATACGGATGCCGGTGTCTTGCCAAGCCTCCCGTCGCACTACGTGGACACGTGGATGGAACGCGCCATGGATACCCGTAGCGAAACGCTTCGCCGCCTGTTGCTCACGCTCATCAGCCGTTCAACGCTCCCCCACCCGTTCCGCACGGATTTCCTGGACTATTGCCTTGCCGGGATGTCTTCTTCCCGATATCCCCATAGCGTCCGTGCGCTTTGTATGAAACTGGCCTATAAACTATGCCGCACCCATCCTGAGTTGTTGGAAGAATTGAAGTTGAATCTCGAAATCATGGAACCGGACCTTCTTCCGCCCTCATTGCGCAGCGTGCGCTGCCGTGTCGTGGCCGGTATTGCTTCCCAAAAGCGCGGATAAGGCTACTGACAAAATGTCAGTCCTTTACGGGCAAGAATCGCGTATTTGCATCCCGTTTGGAGTCCTTTGGATTTCAAACGATTCTCGTGCTTCCGTCTTTTATTAAAATGACGGGATTTTGTTTGTATTTCCGTCTTTGTGAAAACAAAAACATTCTGTGTCTGACCTTATCAAGAAAAAACTGCGGACAAGCCGGAAAATGAAGCAACATTTTGATTTCGGATTTTGGGACGGAAAAACGGCCGGAAAAACAAAAAAAGGCCATCCGAAGCCGGTTGGCAAACCGCTTTCATGACATTTTCCCGACGGCAAACGCATGCATGCGGAAAATTGTGCGGCAAATGATTTTTCGCTTTCAGTCGAATAAAAAATCGTTTGCAGCCGATTGAATGTTACGAATACTTAAAACACCTGCGAGAACACATGAGAATGTTTAAATACGTAAAAGAAACAAGTAGGTTTCCCTCCTATTTACCCGCAAAAATACAGGTCGAATGGGGTGAAAAACTGCCATTTTGTCAGTCCTTATCCGGTCGGGCCGCACATGCCGGGCACAGTCCCTTGAGTACATAATTCACTCCGTGCAGGACAAATCCTTCCGGTGCTTGCACCACCGGAACCGCCTGGCTCCGGAAGCAGAAAGCGCGATGGCATCCTTCGCAATAGAAATGTACGTGCTGGTCGCTCACCGAACAAGTGCAATCGTCGCTGCATACCGCATATTTCAGTGCGCCCGATCCGTCATCGATGGCATGAATCAGGTGGCGGTCCAGAAACAGCGAGATGGTGCGGAATATGGTGGATTTATCCACGGTTTGCAGTTTTTCTTCCAAATCGGGTTGCGACACGGCACGGTTCATCTCCATCATCGTACGGAGAATCAACAGACGGATGGCTGTGGGTTTCACGTTCCGTAAATTCAGTTTATGCAGATAGATGTCTTCTTCCATAATGTATATGCCTCCAATATAACTATGGGATAAAGGTACGTGCTTTATCCCATAGTATAACAATGGTTTAATCTTTTTTATTACTCAATAGCCGGACTGCATTCAGAATAGCCAACAAAGCCACTCCCACGTCGGCAAAGACGGCTTCCCACAAGGTGGCCGCACCTGAAGCCCCCAATGCCAGTACGAGCAGTTTCACTCCGAGGGCACCGATAATGTTCTGCCACACGACGGCTCGTGTGCGGCGACCTATGCGAATGGCTTCGGCTATCTTCGACGGTTGGTCGGTTTGCAAGATGATGTCGGCCGCCTCGATGGCCACATCACTTCCCAATCCGCCCATCGCAATGCCTACCCTGCTGGCTGCCAATACGGGTGCATCGTTCAGTCCGTCGCCGACGAAAGCCACACGTGCGTGTTCTTTCGTTTGAAATTCTTCGATATGCCGCACTTTGTCCTCCGGCATCAGGTCGCCGAAATAACGGGAAATCCCTAATTGTCCGGCCAATTTGCCCACCAATGCCGACTTGTCTCCGGATAAAATGCAGAGGTTGCGGATACCCAGAGCGTGGAGAGCCGTCACGGCACGGGAAGCATCGGGTTTCGGTTCGTCAGCCAACAGCAGGTAGCCGGCATAGCGTCCGTCGAGAGCCACAACCACAATCGTATCGGGAATTTGAAGAATGTCTTCGGGAAAAGCCACTTGGTTTTGAGCCAATAAGGCCGCTTTCCCGACTAAAAGTTCGCCTCGGTCGGTCATGGCGCGCAGACCTAATCCGGCTCGTTCTTCCGTACTTCTTACCGCAGGAAGCATAATGGCCTGTTGTTCGGCATATTCACCTATGGCACGGGCTATGGGATGATTGCTTCCGGATTCTGCCGCTGCGGTCCAGGCCACCAGTTCGTCGGCTGTGAGTCCGCCGAAGGGATGTACTTCCTGCACCCGGAAGACACCGCGGGTCAGTGTGCCGGTCTTATCGAATACTACGGCATCTATATGGGTAATGGCATCCAGATAGTTACTGCCTTTGAACAGGATGCCCCGGCGTGAGGCTGCCCCGATTCCGCCGAAATAGCCCAGCGGTATGCTGACCACCAATGCACAGGGACAGGAAATGACGAGAAAGACCAACGCCCGGTAGAGCCATGCCTGAAAATCGTAGATGAAACCGGGATGCCATGAGGCATACAGCCAAGGCAACACGACCAACAGCAGGGCAAGCATCGTGACTGCCGGAGTATAGATACGGGCAAACCGGCGGATAAACTGTTCGGTGGGGGCTTTGCGTGAAGCCGCATTCTGCACCATGTCGAGAATGCGCGACAGGGCACTGTCGGTATATCCGCGTACGGTACGCAATCTGACGACCCGTTCGGTCGGTATCATACCGGCCAGTATTTCTTCGCCCTGTCCGATCATGCGCGGCACGCTTTCGCCGGTCAATGCGGCGGTATTGAAAGCCGTTTCAGGCTCCAACAGCACGCCGTCCAGAGGCACGCGTTCGCCGGTCTTGACTTCAATCTCCTCGCCGACACCCACGGTTTCCGGTGCCACCGTCTGCCATCGCCCGTCGCGCCGCACGGTGGCAGTCTGCGGCCGCACGTCCAATAACGACTTGATATGGCTCCGGGCTTTGTCCACTGCACAATCCTGAAACATCTCTCCCACGGCATAAAAGAGCATGACCGCTACGGCTTCCGGATATTCTCCGATATAGAACGCGCCGAGCGAGGCTAACAGCATCAGCGTAAATTCATTGAAGAAGTCCTTGTGGCGAATGGTTTCCCACGCCTCTTTCATGATGGGGATCGCTACGGATAACCATCCCACGAAGAACCAGCACAACCGTACCCATGAAGGGCGGAAAAAGGCTGTGTCCAAGCTTTGACATGCGATACCGCTGATTAAAACCGCGAAAGAAAACCATAGACGGAGGCTGGTTTTCCGATTGTTTCCCGTGTGGCAGGTGCCGTGACCGCACCCGCAAGTATGTGCTTTTGTTTTCATTATATGGCTTTTTTATGATTTCTATGGCAAAGTTATCCGGAATTCCGTGCAACTTGGTTGCATAATACCTTTCCGCTAATGGGACAGTGCATTTCTCGTGTATGCAAAAAAAGATGCAGCTTTTCACAAAGCCGCATCCATATAACCTAATTCTTTAGTTATGAAAACTAAACAGTGCCACGTTTTTCACAAGACATGGCACCCACATCTAAAAACATTAAAACCGAGGTATGCGGTTTTCGCAAATCACATACCCCCAAATCAATCTTGTATTAATTAACCATAAAAATCTAATATTCTTTATCATCATACACGGGCTTCGGCGATATAGCCTAAAGCCTCTTTACATTTGTCGGTAATGTATTGCCAATTTCCGGCTGCTACTTCTTCTTTCGGGAACAGCTTGGAGCCCATTCCCACACAATAGACTCCGGCCTTGACCCATGCGGTCAGGTTTTCTTTCGTAGGTGCCACGCCGCCCGTCACCATGAGTTTGGTCCACGGACAGGGTGCCATCATTCCTTTTACGAAAGCCGGGCCGTACACGTCACCGGGGAAGAGCTTGCAAAGGTCGCAGCCCAATTCCTGCGCCTTGCCGATTTCCGATACGGTGCCGCATCCCGGACAGTAGGGCACCAAACGGCGGTTGCATACCGGTACGATGTCGGGATTGAACAGCGGTCCGACTACGAAGCAAGCTCCCAACTGAATATAGAGGGCAGCCGTCGGGGCATCTACGACGGAACCTATTCCCAAAGCCAGTTCCGGGCATTCCTTGGCAGCGAATTTTACGCATTCGGCAAACACTTCCTGGGCAAAATCGCCACGGTTGGTAAATTCAAATGCACGCACGCCACCGTCGTAGCAAGCCTTGATGACTTTTTTGGCCGTTTCGGCATTGGAGTGATAGAATACGGGGACCATTCCGGTTTCCCCTATTTTTTGCATGACTGCAAGTTTATCGAATTTTGCCATATCTTTTTGTTATTGTTGGACGGATTTATCTTTGTACGCGGCCGTTGGCGGAACCTCCGGCCAAAGCAGCCACCTCTTCAGCGGAAACCATGTTGAAGTCGCCCGGAATCGTGTGCTTCAAAGCCGAAGCCGCTACGGCAAACTCCAACGCTTCGCCTTGGGTCTTCATCGTCAGCAGACCATGAATGATACCGCCGGAGAAAGAATCGCCACCTCCCACACGGTCGATGATGGGGTCTATGTCGTAACGTTTGGACACGTAGAACTCCTTGCCGTCGTATATCATGGCTTTCCATCCGTTGTGAGTGGCCGAGATGGATTCACGCAAAGTGGAAATGACATACTTGAAGCCGAACGTATCCATCATGCCTTTGAAGATGCCTTTGTAGCCTTCGGCCTCCGTGCTGCCTCCTTCTACGTCCGCATCCGGCTTGAAACCCAGACAAAGTTCTGCGTCTTCTTCATTGCCGATGCATACGTCTACGTATTGCATCAGGGGCTTCATGATGCTTTGGGCTTTCTCGGAAGTCCAAAGTTTCTTGCGGAAATTGAGGTCGCAGGAAACGGTTACACCGTGCTTTTTGGCTGCAATACATGCCTGGCGCAAGCATTCGGCACTGGCGTCTGAAATAGCCGGTGTGATGCCGCTCCAATGAAACCAATCGGCCCCTTCCATGATGGCGTCGAAATCGAAATCGGCCGGACTGGCTTCTGCAATAGATGAACCTGCACGGTCGTAAATGACTTTGGACGGACGCATGGAAGCTCCCGTTTCCAGATAATATATTCCCACACGCTGACCGCCACGGGCGATGAAATCAGTGTGTACGCCATAACGGCGCAAGGCATTTACGGCAGCCTGCCCTATTTCGTGCTTGGGCAGTTTGGAAACAAAGTAGGCCTCATGCCCATAATGGGCACAACTTACGGCTACATTGGCTTCCCCGCCCCCGTAATTAATATCAAAAGTGTCTGTCTGTACAAAACGAGATTGTCCGGGTGTGGACAAACGGAGCATGATTTCTCCCATCGTTATTATTTTTCCCATACCTATAGTTTTGGTTATTATCAGTCTTAATTTTTGCTGTTAACCCACACAGCTTGTCTTTTTGACATACAAAAATAGATATTTTTTCCGTGAAACGTTCTTTTTTACGGAAAAATAATTCAAAAAAACGAGTTTTTATTTTTTTCATACCGTGCGGACCATTAAAATAATGTATATTCGCAATATTTTCTATCTCGAATAAGAAAAATATCATGTGGGAAGTCCATTCGTCAGATAAAATCAGAATCAAAGACATAGCCGAACGTTCCGGTGTTTCGGTGGGTACGGTAGACCGTGTGTTGCATAACCGCCCCAATGTATCGGGCAAGGCGAGAGCCAAAGTGGAGGCTGTATTGAAAGAAATCAATTATCAGCCTAATATGTATGCCAGTGCTTTGGCATATAACCGTAAATATACGTTTTGCTGTCTGCTACCCGATCACGACCGAAATGCTTATTGGACCAACGTGGAAAAAGGTTTGCAGCAGTGTATCCTTAACCGGGGCGATTTCCACCTTTCGCTGATTACGGAGTATTATGACCAGTTTGAAGGTAGTTCTTTTGCCGCTGCCGCCGAGCGCATTTGGGATAAAAAGCCGGACGGGGTGGTCATTGTCCCACAGAATTTCGATGTGACTCAGGCATTTTGCCGCCGGTTGCAGGAACAGGACATTCCCTTTGTTTTTCTGGATTCCAATGTTCCCGAGATAGAGCCGTTGGCTTTCTTCGGACAAGACTCCTTGAAGAGCGGTTATTTTGCCGGGCGCATCTTCATGATGCAGGCCGGAGAACACGCCCGACGTATTTTGTTGATGAAGCTCATGTCGAAAGGACGTGTGGCCTCCCGTCAGCAAGAGTACCGTGAGGTGGGTTTCAGGGAATACATGACGACATATTATCCGGATTGCGAGGTGGTGGAGCTTTCCCTGCAACTTGACGGAGAGGACGGTTACGAAAGTCGGATACGTGCGTTTTTGGATGAACATCCGGACGTCCGGCATTGCATCACGTTTTGTTCCCGTGCTTACATTTTGGGTGAATACTTTCAACGTAACGGCTTGAAAGATTTCCATTTGTTCGGCTACGACATGGTGGAACGGAATGTGGAATGTTTAAAACAGGGCACGATTGATTTTCTTATCGCCCAGCATCCGTGGAAACAGGGCTATAACAGCGTGAAGGCCCTGTTCAACCATATCGTATTGAAGAAAGCCGTACAGCAATGCAATTACATGCCGCTTGAATTGTTGACGGCTGAGAATTATATTTATTATACGGCCGACGAGAAATAACAAGCCGTCCACATGTAAACGTTGCGAAATGTCTATAAATGGAAAAAGTGTGGCAGCCATCAGTCCGCTGCTCGTTTTCGTGGTCCTTTATCTCGTGACCAGCATTATCGTTCGGGATTTTTATAAAGTGCCTATTACGGTGGCTTTCATGGTGTCGTCCGTTTATGCGGTTGCGACCATGCGTGGCGTTCCGTTGGAAGAGAGGGTAAAGGTGTATTCCCAAGGTGCCGGTTCGCCGAACCTTATGCTGATGATATGGATTTTTATCCTTGCAGGAGCTTTTGCCGCGTCGGCCAAAGCTATGGGGGCTATCGATGCGACGGTAAATCTTTCCCTGCGACTTTTGCCGGACAACCTGCTGTTGGGAGGTATTTTTCTGGCGGCATGCTTCATCTCGCTTTCCATAGGGACTTCGGTCGGTACGATTGTGGCGTTAACGCCTTTGGCGGCAGGCATCGCCCGTGAGACAGGAGCCGGCCTTCCGTTATTGGTGGCTATCGTGGCCGGAGGGGCTTTTTTCGGCGACAACTTGTCATTTATATCCGATACGACCATCACGGCAACCCGTACGCAAGGGTGTAAGTTGAGCGACAAGTTCAAAGTCAATTCACAGATCGTTATGCCTGCGGCAGCCATTGCGTTCGCATTGTATATCTTTATGGGAGTACATATCCACGCACCGCAACAACTACCCGAAGTGGACTGGATTAAAGTGGTTCCTTATTTGGTGGTGCTGGTTACGGCCGTCGTGGGAGTGAACGTCATGGTAGTCTTGGTGCTCGGGTTGGTATTGAGCGGTGTGGTCGGTGTTTTTACGGGTACATACGATTTGTTCGGTTGGTTTGCTGCCATGGGAGAAGGTATCACCGGAATGGGGGAACTGATTATCATCACGATGATGGCGGGCGGACTGATGGAAATCATTCGCTACAACGGAGGTATAGATTATATCCTGCACGCACTGACCCGGCATATACGTTCCAAACGCGGGGCGGAATTAAGCATAGCGGCATTAGTGAGCGTTATCAACTTGTGTACGGCTAACAACACCGTAGCCATCATTACGGCGGGGCCGCTGGCTCATGACATAGCCGGAAGGTACGGAGTGGATAAACGTAAAAGCGCGAGTATTCTGGATACGTTTTCTTGTTTTACGCAAGGGCTGATTCCATACGGGGCACAGCTCCTGATGGCTGCCGGATTGGCATCCATCAACCCGATAGACATCATACCTTATTTATATTATCCGTTTATCATGGGAGCCTGCGCGCTGCTGAGCATTCTGTTCCGTTACCCGAGAAAGTATTCCTGACAAGGATGAATGCCCGGCCGGATTGCGGGGTAGAACTATTAAAAAAGAAAAAGCCGATGAATGCTGAATTAAAGGAAAATGCCGGTCTTCCGGCACATATATTATGGACATTGGCCATCGTGGCCGGTATTTCCGTAGCGAACCTGTATTACAACCAGCCGCTGCTGAACCTTATGCGGGCCGATTTGGGCGTCTCGGACTTTCAGGCCAATCTGATAGCCATGATTACGCAAATAGGATATGCGCTCGGTCTGCTCTTCATCGTACCGCTCGGCGATCTGTACCGCAGGAAAAAGATTATACTGGTCAATTTTCTCCTGCTCGTCTTTGCCTTGCTGACTATGGCGCTGGCTGAAAGTATTTATACGATTTGGGCAGCTTCTTTAGTGACGGGTGTTTGTTCCATGATTCCCCAAATATTTGTTCCCATCGCTTCCCAATACTCCCGCCCTGAGCATAAGGGTCGCAATGTGGGAGTGGTCATTTCCGGTCTGCTTACCGGAATATTAGCCTCCAGAGTGGTCAGCGGTTGGGTTGGAGAACTGTTGGGATGGCGCGAGATGTACTTTATTGCTGCCGGACTGATGTGCATCTGTGCCTTCGTCGTCCTGAAGGTACTTCCCGACATACGTCCTACGTTCGAGGGGCGATACAGTACTTTGATGAAATCCCTGTTTCACCTTCTCCGAGATTATCCGGCCCTTCGCATTTATTCCATACGGTCGGGATTGGCCTTCGGAGCGTTTCTGGCGATGTGGTCATGCTTGGCTTTTAAGATGGGAAACGCCCCGTTCTATGCCGATAGCGATGTAATCGGCGGATTGGGGTTATGCGGAATCGCCGGGGCACTCACGGCTTCTTTCGTAGGGAAATATGTGAAACGTGTGGGCATACGTAATTTTAATTTCATCGGTTGCAGTCTGATTTTGTCGGCATGGGCTTCATTGTATTGGGGCGGAAACAGCTATGCCGGTATCATTGCCGGAGTCCTGCTTATCGACATCGGTATGCAATGTATCCAACTCAGCAATCAAGCCAGTATCTTTGAACTGTGTCCCTCGGCCTCCAATCGTGTCAATACCATTTTCATGACCACTTATTTTGTCGGCGGTTCCATGGGGACTTTTCTGGCCGGAAGTTTCTGGCACGTCGGCGGATGGGCTGGTGTGACCGCAGTCGGCATCTTGCTGACGTCAAGCTCGCTCGCCATCACATTGTGTTCCAAGAAATAAAAAGGAGCTTACTCTATAGGATTATTCTTCCAGCCAGTCATCCGACGGACTGAAAGCTTTGTCGGCAAAAAGCTCTGCCAATCCCGATATTTGCTTCAGTCGCAGAAGTTCGTCCTTGTCCATCCCTATATTGCGTATGATCCAACTGTCCGACATTCCGGATTTGGTCAGTTCAGACACGATGTGGCTCATCAATTCCACCGAATGCATGCCGCGGGCCCGGTTGTGCCGTATGGTAGATGCCATGCGCTCCGAAAGGTCTTTGTCTATGACGGAAACGGGAAGCAAGCCCCTCTCCCGTTCATAAATGCGTGGTGAGGTTTTCATGACCTGGTAACGATGGAATCCGTCCACGATTTCATACACGTCTTCGTCTTTCCGGTAATAACATACGCAGGGCATGGTGTAGCCGTCTTCCCATATTGAAAGTTCCAGAAGTTTCATTTCAGGAGGAGCCACTATGTTAGGGTTATATTCGTTCGCCACCACTTTTTCGATGGGCACCGCAATAATATTGTATACAGGGCTTTTATATTTGTCCATGTTCTAACGATTTATATTTCTTCATTACTCTTTCTCGCTGTTCTTTTTCCTGTTTGGTTTGTGCAAATCCCATGTATTTGCACGTATGGTCGTTTTTCAATATACAGATACACATGCGTTTATAGGTCGGTATCTCTTTAAATTCGGGGATGTCGATGTCGTCCAGATATTCCATTCTTACCGGCTGCTTGTCCGTATGGTAGGCCGTTTTCTCTCCGAGTGTAAAATCCACACCGGCTTCGCGTAACTTTTGTATCGTCTCTTCACTCAAGCATCCTCCCCGCTTGCGCCAGAAACGGATGCTTACGTCCAGTTTGTTGAGATAGTTCTGCCGAGTGGATTCCGGGAGCGTGTCTAAGAGGAAATACATATATTCTTGCCAAGAAAAGCCGGGAGGACATTTAATCATCCTCCACCCCATCGCCATGGTACGGCCATACATACCTGCGAAGTTTACTCCGTTGACTCTGCCTAACATTTTTCCCCAAGTGTCCGGATCGATGATACGATAAACTTTCAACGCCGAGATGGCTTGGGAAATAAACGGACTGGCCACACGCTGGTGAGCGATAGGAATTCCGGCCTGATAGTACAAGTCGTACAAATGGTTGTATGTCCATTGGAATTTTCCGTTGGCAGTCCAGATATCCGTGGTTTTCCAGTCGTAAATGGGATATGCGTTGTATATGTGATGGTCGAGCCTGTGAGTCCATTTATAATAGGCCAAACGTTTGTAGTTTCTGTCACTGTGTATGCTTCTCCATCGGTTGAAACTCTCTTGCGTGCGTATTCCCACCAAGCAACAGACACGCTTGCATTTCTTTTGCATACGTAACCATGGGGCAAAAAGGTGTTGGAAATCATAGTCCCATAGTTCCTCGTTGAAAAAGTCGAAGTCTTTGGCCGTATAACAATCTTTGGGCTTTTCCCGAACCCAGATGTCACGCTTGCTCTCCTCCCACGGACGCCAATAGGATTGGTACATGGAAGTGCAAGTGGAAACTTTAAAAGGAACGCAACAGTGGTATACCTCCAGAATATCAGGATGGGAAGCCAAGGTTTGTTCTACATATTCCGTAGTTTGCCGGTACTGTGCCTCGTAATCCATGTGGAATACTCCAAGTTTCCGGCCCGGTTCATACTTTCGGAGGTAGTCGATACATAAGTTTAAAAGCACGCCGCTGTCCTTACCTCCGGAAAAGGATACATATACATAGTCGAAATAATCAAAAATGATTTTTAATCTCCGTTGCGTGGCTTCGTATACATTTAACTGGCGTATCATATTTCAGGGACAGGAATATACTCCATTTTATCATAAAGAGTCAGTTGTTTATCCGTTCGGAAATGATTTTGACGGAAAGCCTCCGTATGACGTTTATGCACCAAGGCCGTCAGTAAAGAGTCGGTTCCTAAATCGTCGATGACACGATGCAACAAAGCATCAATCGTTTCCGTACGGTCTCCTTGTATGTAGTAATTGTCTATATGGTAACTCTTTTCATTTTTCTTCAAGGGGATGAATCCGACGATTACTCCGTCCGATATGGCAATATACCACAAGTAGCGGTTGGAGGTTTTAAAGGGATAATTATTGTTCTGTCTTAAAATGGCCGGGTTCATGACCAACGGTCCCACAAGCGGATACAGTCTGGCATCCACCCCGTTCAAACGCATTATCTCCATGCTTACAGGTAATTTTGTCCGACGTTCACTTATTTCCTTTTATTTTCATTCTTCCGACTCGAAAAAGTCGATATCTATTCGTTTCACCTCAAAGGTGTTGGCAGTAAACACCCCGATATTATAATCTATCATGTATTCACACAGTTGATTCCCATCTATCAGCACGATTTTGATATTGTTCTGCGGTTTAAATTCCCGTGCTCCCCGACTGAACGAGGATGTAGTAATGAATATCCCTTTGGTGGCTCCTTTGCCGGCCAAAGCACCGACAAATTTTTGTACTTCGGGACGTTCCACTACGTTATTCCAACGTTTAGCCTGGATATAAATGTTGTCCAGACCGAGTTTATCTTCTTTGATGATACCGTCTATGCCTTCATCCCCACTCTTTCCTACCACCATGCCCGCAGCCTCGTTTAAGGAACCGCCGTATCCCATCGCTACCAGTAATTTGATAACCAAGGCTTCGAAGAAGCCCGGGTCTTTTTTTAAGATACGCTCCAACAAATCTTGCGCCAGTATATTGCGTAACTTCTTATATTCCTCTTCCATGATGATGTCCGGTGTCTGTATGACACACTCAGATTCCTGTTTGGAGTTCCGCTTCGGTTCACTGTTTCTGTTGGATAAAGCTATCCATTCCTTATAAGCTGGATAGTTGAAAAGCAATTTCATATTAATATGCTCCGGACGAGTTTGCAACAGGCGCAATCCCGCCTCCGTAATTCTATATTGTGCACGTTGAGGAGTTTCCAGCAAACCGGCTTTTTGCATGTGGGTTTTGGCCCATCCTACGTTACTTCTGAAACGCGTGGTCCTATTGCTGGGTAACATTTCCTTTACATCGGTTTCCGTCAGATGAAACTCTCTGATAAGTGCGTTTTGTATTTCTGTCATTGAATGGACGCTGCCGTCTTCTAATTTCCGAAGAAAAGGCAGCATGCAGGATTGGAAGTCCGGTATCATTGTTTATCGCTTGTTATATAGTGTCCAAAAGTACGAATATTTTTTCAGAAATCCATCGTATTTTTGCTACAAAAAGCATTTGTCTTATGATTTATCGGTAAAAGCGATATGTTGCGTAAAAGGCGGAAGCCGACAAGAGGTAGCCCGGTACGGTTCCATCAGAAAATTGCGTTTTCATTTGCCTCTGCGCCCGCCTTTCACTACCTTTGCATTCATAACAGGCTTTTGGGATGAAATACGGAAAGATGAGTAAATATATATACGGCCTTGCTTTTGTCATGGCTTTTTTATGTGCATGCCGAGGTGAAGATGGAAGTTGTTCGTTGTCCTTTCAGCAATTGAAAGTTGAGAAGACCGTACCATTGGACAGCAGCGAACACTCGCCTGCATGTAAAGTTATCATAGAGGCGGACGAGATAAACGACACAACCCGTGCCGCCCGGAACATGAACCGGACCATTGCCTTTCATCTGTTTGGAGGAATGCACCGTTCGTTCGCCTTGGCTGCCGATTCGTTCTGTCTGACGTACGCGGAGCAATACCGGAGAGATTTGACCGATTTGTACAAAGCCGACCGGCAAAGCGGCATCAACTCCTCGTGGTACGATTACAAATACCGGATGGCCACGGAACACAAAGACGGACTGAACGGATATTTGTGTTATCTGATTCATAAAGTAAAGTACGAGGGAGGAGCACGCGAGTACCGGGAGGAGCAATGTTTGAATTTCGATACAGAAACGGGTGAGTTGGTGAAGTTGGAGGACGTGTTGCCTCCTGCTTCCTTGGCCTTGCTTCCTTCCCTGCTGACAGAGGAACTCCTGAAAACGTACGGTTGCCGCAACCGGAAGGAATTGCAGGATAAAGGCATACTGCGGCTTACCGACATTTACATTCCCTTGAATTATGAACTGGGAAAAGAAGGTATTACTTTCATTTACAATGCCGACGAGATAGCTGCGTACGAAGTCGGGGCTATCAGGCTGACTTTGCCGTACAGTAGGTTGGAAACCCATACGAAATAAAAAATAAAGATATATGGAGCTGATTTTAAAATACTTTCCGGAACTTTCGGAAAAACAAACAGAACAATTCCGTCAGTTGGATGTGCTCTATCATGATTGGAATGCTAAAATCAATGTCATTTCCAGGAAAGACATCGACAATCTGTATGAACATCATGTATTGCATTCCTTGGGAATTGCCGAATTCACTCGTTTCAAATCCGGCACTGAGATTATGGATTTGGGGACGGGAGGCGGATTTCCGGGAATCCCCCTCGCCATCATGTTCCCCGACTGCCATTTCCATCTGGTGGACAGTATCGGTAAGAAAATCAAGGTTTGCATGGAAGTGGCTCGGGAACTCGGGTTGGAGAATGTGACTTTCCGCCATTGCCGGGCAGAGGAAGAGAAGGCCAAATTCGATTTCGTGGTAAGCCGTGCCGTCATGCCGTTGGCAGATTTGGTCAAGATTATACGAAAGAACATTTCTCCCGTGCAGCACAACGCCATCCCCAACGGCCTTATCTGCCTGAAGGGGGGCGAATTGGAGAAAGAGACGAACCCGTTGAAGAACCGCACAATGGTTACCCCGTTGAAAGAGTTCTTTATGGAAGAATATTTTGCCACCAAGAAAGTGGTGTACGTTTCACTTTAAAAGTATAGGAAAGATGCTGGACATAAAAAAAATTCCGGTAAACATGTTGGAAGAGAACTGCTATGTCGTGAGCGACGACACCCGTGAAGCCGTCGTCATTGATTGTGGCGCCCTTACCGACGACGACCGCAGGCGGATTACGGATTATATTGAAGACCGCCGTTTGCAGGTCAGGCACCACCTTTGCACCCACATGCACTACGACCACTGTTTCGGGGCCGCCTTCATGTGGGAGACCTTTCATGTCGGTCCGGAGTTCAACCGGGCGGACGAACCTATATATAAAGGTATGGGAGCGGAGATATTCGGACCGTTGGCACAGGTGATGAAAGAAGGGCTTACTCCGGCGGCTGCACGTTACTTGACGGAGGGGGATGAGATCTCGTTCGGACATCACACGTTGACCGTCCTGAGCACTCCCGGACATACCCCCGGAGGTATTTGTTTTTACTGTGCCGCAGAAAAAGCCGTATTTGTCGGTGATACTTTGTTCTATTGCAGCGTTGGACGAACGGATTTCCCCGGCGGGGACAGTGAAGCCTTGTGCGAGAGCTTCAGGAACAAGCTGTTTACTCTGCCGGAAGATACCCGTGTCTATCCCGGACACGGGCCACACACTGAAATCGGATTCGAGAAAGCCCACAATCCATATATAGGATAATCGGCATCTTTCGTTTGTAGACATTTTATACGAACTTGTTTTAATTGGTTTTCAACCTCTTACGCATCCAAAATCACCTTGCGCCAAACGGAACGCCGTTCTGCGGCAAACGATTTTTCATTCTGCGGCAAATGAAAAACCGTTTGCCGCAGAATGATTTTTGTATGTAAGTTTCATCATGTCGCGGTTTAATTCAAAAAAAGCTCTCTTCCGACTCACGTCGGAAGAGAGTAACAACACAAACACAAAATAAAACACGACAAAACTATTCTGCACACTAACCTGCCTTAAATAGTTTAAAGCGTGACATTCCCGACTATTCACATATTGGAAATACCAACCGGATTAATGTGCAATTACGCATAAAGCGTTTTCTGTGTCCTTAATCTATTTACATTATTCCTTTTTCGCGTAACACGCATTGCCATTTCCAGGCAGAGGCTAACACGTCCTCCAATGGGGTCTCGGCTTTCCAACCCAACACTTTGTTGGCTTTGTCCACGTTGCCCCACACCTTTTCGATATCACCGGCACGGCGTCCTACGATCTTATAGTTCAATTTCACACCGGTAGCTTTCTCAAAAGCGTTGATCAATTCAAGCACGGAAGTACCCGTACCCGTACCGATGTTGTAAACCTCCACCGGTTCGGTGGTCTGGTCTTCCATGATGCGCGTCATGGCGCAAACGTGTGCCTTAGCCAAATCCACCACATAAATATAATCGCGGATGCAAGAGCCGTCCGGCGTGTCGTAATCGTCTCCGAACACACTCAATTCCTTACGGATACCCATGGCCGTTTGTGTCAGATAGGGAATCAGGTTCTGAGGCACACCGTTCGGCATTTCACCGATAAATGCCGTAGGATGTGCACCGATCGGGTTGAAATAACGCAGCAAGATGGCCTTTATCGGAGAACCGCTCTTGATGGTGTCCGCGATGATTTCTTCGTTAATCTGTTTGGTATTGCCGTATGGGCTTTCCGCCTTTTTGATGGGGGTCTCCTCTGTCGCAGGTAGCACATCCGGCTGGCCGTATACGGTACATGATGAAGAGAAGATGATACCCTTCACATCATACTTCGGCATCAACTGCAGCAGATTAATCAGGGAAACGATATTGTTATGATAATACAGCAACGGTTTCTGTACGCTTTCACCTACAGCCTTGCTCGCTGCAAAATGAATGATACCGCTAATTTTCGGATATTTTTTGAATACGGACTCGGTGGCGTCGAAATCGCGCAAGTCTACTTTCTCAAAAGCCGGACGAATGCCGGTAATCTTTTCGATACCATCCAATACATCTTCACGTGAATTCGAGAGGTTGTCTACGATGACCACGTCATAACCAGCCTGCTGGAGTTCCACCGTCGTGTGTGAACCGATGAATCCGGTACCGCCTGTCACTAAAATTGTCTCTTTCATATTAGTAAGCTTCGATTTTTTGTTTTTGTAACAGTAGCAAATGTACTAAATTTAATTATACGTTGTATAATTTTAGGCTATAAAAAACCGATACGACCTGCATTTTCTTTGCAGGTCGTATCGGTTTTGAAAAAACGTGGCAGATTAGAGGCTCAGAAATGCCTTCAATCCGTTGTCTACTCCACTGAAACCCATAAATGCCATGGCCAATAGACCGGCGGTGACTAACGCGATGCTCATGCCCTGCATCCCCTTAGGTACGGACACGAGGTTGAGTTGCTCGCGAATGCCGGCGAAAATGACTAAAGCCAGTCCGAAGCCCAACGCAGTGCTCAAGGCATACCATACGCCCATCATCAGATTGAATTCCTTTTGGATAACCAATATGGCCACACCGAGGACGGCACAATTGGTAGTAATCAAAGGTAGGAATACCCCTAAAGCTTGGTAGAGCGAAGGGGAAACCTTTTTCAGGATGATTTCCACCAGTTGCACCAATGCCGCAATGACCAGGATAAAAGCTATGGTCTGCAAGTAGCCGAGGTTGAGCGGATTCAAAACATAATACTGCAACAAGTAAGTCACCAGTGTGGCGAGCACCAAAACGAACGCCACCGCGCCCGACATGCCTAAGGCCGTATTGATTTTTTTGGATACGCCGAGGAACGGACAAATACCGAGGATTTGTGACAACACGACGTTGTTGACAAATATGGCGGTAATGAAAACGATTAAATATTGATATATTGCTTCCATATTGTTCTAAGTTTACAAATTACGCTTTCTTCAGTTTGTTCACAATGGCAATCAAGTAACCTAATACGATGAAAGCTCCGGGAGCCAACACGAACATCAGCATGCCGTAGTCTTCCGGCCAAACTTCCAGACCGAAGATTTTACCCGTTCCCAAAATCTCGCGTACGGCTCCGAGGACAGTCAAGGCGATTGTGAATCCTAACCCCATTCCCACTCCATCGAAAAACGAAGGCACCACTCCGTTTTTACTGGCAAATGCTTCGGCACGTCCCAGAATGATACAGTTCACCACAATCAAAGGGATGAACAAGCCCAATGTGGCATAAATGTCGGGTACGAATGCTTGCATGCACATTTGCAAGGCGGTTACGAAAGATGCGATAACGACAATGAATGCCGGAATACGCACCATGTCGGGAATCAAATTCTTAATTAAAGAAATTACCACGTTGGAACATACGAGCACGAATGTCGTGGCCAATCCCATCGACATACCGTTCAATGCGGAAGAAGTCGTACCCAAAGTGGGACACATACCCAGAAGAAGTACAAACGTCGGGTTTTCTTTGATGATACCGTTCATCAACACTTTAAAATTATTCATATTACGTCCCTCCTTTCTTTAATGAATAGAATCACTTCCGGTTCCGGTTGCGTTTTCCACCCGTCCGGCTTGTACGCTGGCTCCGCTCGCCGCATCGCCCGTATTTCCCTTAAATGCCTGATAAGCGGCATTCACGGCATTCAGGAAAGCCCGGCTGGTAATGGTAGACGCCGTGATGGCGTCGATGTCTCCGCCGTCTTTGGATACGGCCAGTTCCTTCTCTCCCGGATTCCGTCCGATAATGTTTCCCTTACCGCCTTCCTGGAACCATGTGTCGGCTTTCACACCCAGTCCGGGGGTTTCCACCGTAGCCAGAATCGTATAGCCCAGAATATTGCCGTCCTCGTTGAAGCCCACCAATATTTCAAGCGGGCCGCCAAACCCATTGGTTACAGCTTTCACAGCCGTTCCCTTGTCGGTTTTATAGAGAGTATAACCGTTTGCTTCTACCGGTTCTTCCACTTTCAAATCGCCGGGTTGGCTTCCCAAAATCACTTTTTTGATGCCATCCTGCAAATTCTTTGCGTTGATTTCGGCAATGGGGCCTTGTGTCACCTTATTAATATAAGCCAAAGTCCCGCCGGCTATGAGGGAAATGGCGGTCAGCACCAAGACCATATTGAGTAATGAAGATTCTAACTTTTTCATTTTTTTACGACCTCCCCGAATCTTTTAGGTTTACAATAGGTGTTAATCAACGGCGTAAAGGCGTTCATAATCAAGATCGCGAAGGACATGCCTTCTGGATATGCGCCGAAAGTACGAATGACTACGGTGAGAAGACCTATGGCCACTCCATAAATAATCTGCCCCTTTGCTGTCATGGGTGAGGTTACGTAATCCGTAGCCATGAAGCAGGCACCCAGCATCATACCGCCCGTTAGCAACACTGTTACGGGAGACGCATAAACGGGATTGTACAGATGAAGCAGTCCGGCCAGTACAAAAACGGTAGCCAGAATGGAGACCGGAATGTGCCATGTCACGATGCGTCGGGCCAACATGTAGGCCAACCCTATCAATAAGGCCAAGGCGCTCACCTCGCCCAAGCATCCCCCGGTCTGCCCGACGAGCATGTCGATGGCGTCCGGTAGCCTTTGGAGCACGGAAGCGTCTCCGCTCTTGATGGCTTCCTTCATGACGGCCAGCGGAGTGGCACCCGTTTCGGCATCAAGGTAAGCTGCCATTTGTCCGGGCACAGGCCATGTGGTCATCTGCACCGGAAATGAAACCAGAAGGAACACGCGCCCCACCAATGCCGGATTGAAGGGATTACACCCTAATCCGCCGAAAGTCATCTTACCGATGCCGATGGCCACCAACGCTCCGATGAGGATGATCCATATCGGCAGGTTGGAAGGCAGGTTGAAACCCAACAGCAGTCCGGTCAGGATGGCCGAACCGTCGGTTATCGTTACGCGGTCGCGTTTCAATACATATTTCGTTATAGCCCACTCGAAGAACACGCAGGCGGCCACGGACGTGGCCAATACGATTGCGGCTCCCAACCCAAAGAAATACAACGAGGTCAGCAGAGCCGGTATGAGTGCGATACACACTCCATACATATTTCTTTGTACACTATCCCGTCCATGCACATGGGGCGACAGCGATACAATTAATTTCTTTGCCATAATCTTTCTCTTTTATTTTGCATTACGAGCCCGGATGAGGGCCATTACTGTAGTCTTACCCATACGGATATTATCCAACATCGGGCGTGTGGAAGGACAGGTAAACTGGCACGACCCGCATTCGATACATGACGTGATGTCGTTCTCTTCGGCCAACTCCCAGTTGCGCAACGCGGAAGCTGTGGCCAACAAATAGGGTTCGAGCCCCATCGGACAGGCACTGACGCATTTGGCGCAACGGATGCAGGGCTGCGGTTCCGCACGGCGGGATTCCTTTTCGCTCATGAGCAAAAGACCGGAGGAACCTTTGCATACCGGTACATCGAGGTTCATCAGTGCCTTTCCCATCATCGGGCCACCGCCGATTACTTTTCCTGTATTTTCCGGCAAGCCGCCGCATTCCTCGATGAGTTGGTTCATCGGCGTACCGATACGGGCCAACAGGTTGGAGGGGTTTTGCACTTCCTTGCCGGTCACGGTGATGACACGTTCAAACAAAGGCTTGTTCTTCATCACCGCCTCGTAGATGGCAAAAACCGTACCTACATTCTGCACCACTGCTCCTACGTTAATGGGCAATGCTGGCGGTGCCGGGACTTCACGTCCGGTAACAGCGGCAATCAACTGCTTTTCTCCTCCCTGAGGGTATTTCACTTGCAAAGGCACGATCTCAATATGCGAATAAGCTTTCGCTTTCTCCGTCAGAAGGGCGATAGCGTCCGGTTTGTTGTTCTCGATGCCGATATAACCTTTGTCCACACCCACTGCCTTCATGATCAGATCCACTCCCACCAGGATTTCGTCCGGCTTTTCCAACAGCAACCGATGGTCTGCTGTCAAGTACGGTTCGCACTCCACGGCGTTGATGATAACGCATTCGGCTTTTGTCCCTTTTGGGGGAGTCAGTTTCACATGGCAGGGGAATGTGGCACCGCCCATACCGACAATACCGGCCGCTTTCACCTTGTTCACGATGTCTTCGGCCGTCAACTCCGGCCGTTGACCCAATGTCACCAAATCGGGGGTCCGATCGATCGTCTCGACCCATTCATCCCCTTCCACGTCTACAAAGATGGCCGGACGACGGTAGCCGCTGGCATCGACAATCGCATCTATCTTGCTCACTTTTCCGGACACGGAGGAGTGGACGGGAACCGACACGAAACCGTCCGCCTCGGCCAACATCATGCCCACTTTCACCTCATCTCCTTTGGCTACGACCGGTTTGGCCGGTGCGCCGATATGCTGATAAAGCGAAAAGACAGCTTGTTTGGGCAATCCGGCCCGGCGGATGGGAGAAGTGGCGGAAAGTTTGTTTTCAGATGGATGAACTCCACCTATCTTAAACGTTTTCACGATATTCTTTTTTAATTTGACAATCCTATGAATTATGCTTCTTTCTTTTCTTCCGATGTAACGGTGGTTACAGGCTGTGCTGCGGGAGCGGATACCGGTTGTGCCGCCGGCTCCGCCGGGGTAAGGGCGCTG
>OBYB01000471.1_pt1 | contig 28642 bp, 24 predicted proteins | sample 1538181 | NCBI WGS metagenome assembly OBYB01 (sample SAMEA2580157, study PRJEB22360) | human gut metagenome | biome: human gut; feature: human-associated habitat; material: faeces | place: Denmark | collected 2008/2010 | reverse complement strand
CGACCACTCCTCCTTCCCGAAGGAGGAGAATAGAGATAGAATCGACTTTTTAGTCACCCTCAGTTGAGATACAGAACTGACTATCAAGTAGCTTATCACCATACTGAAATGAGCTAAATTAAAATTACCGATTCGCCTTATTCATTATTTATCAGTCAATATCACTCTAAATATTCAAAAAGATGGCCCGTATTTCCAAACCCGGATTAGATTATTTCCCGCTCGATGTCAACTTCTTCCAAGACAGGAAGGTACGCCGCATTTCCAACCGTCATCATGCGGCAGGAATTGCCGCACTCACTTCCCTGCTCTGCCTCATCTACAAAGAAAAGGGATTTTACGTCGCATGGAATCAAGATACCTTGTTCGACATTTCGCAGGAAGTGTGTTGCGAGGAGGAGGAGATGCAGGCCATCATCGACGACTGCCTGTCCGTCGGACTGTTCGACACCTATATATATAAGGAGTACGGGATTCTGACTTCGCAAGCCATCCAAGAGCAATACCACAAAATCATTACCGACAGCCGAAGGAAATACAAACTTCCGCTGGAACGGTTTTGGCTCATCAAGGAAGAAAAGGATGGAACGGGAAATAATTCCGCAGACATAAGAAGCAATATAAATTCAAAAGGTACAGAAGTGGATGAAGCGGAAAACAAGATAGTAGATGCAGGAGTCAACACAACAAAAACAGGAGTCAATATCACAGCTACAGAAGTTACTAAAACAAAGCCAGGAATCGGCACGACAGGCACAAACATCCATGCAGCAGGCACAGACATCCATGCAGCAGGCACAGGAATCAATGCTACAAAAACAGTGACCGACGGAGCAGCTATGAAAATTAATGCTGCAAAAAACCGAGAAATTGCAGCAACAATCCCACAAACAAAACAGGAAACGGATACAGAAATCGAAAGTAAATCGGAAACGGATACTGAGATTCAAAGCAAACCGAAAAGAGAGATGGAAAATGATATCAAACCGGAAAGAGAAAAAGACAAAGAGAGAGAAAGACAAAGCAAAACCGAAAATGAATGGGAGAAAGATAGAGAGCAGCCGCCCGTTCCGTCAAACGGCGTTTCTCAGGCTGCGCCTGTTGCTGTCAAAGGTTTGTCTTTAGAAATCTCGTCCGGAAAAAGGGAGGAGGAAAATAAGGAAGAAAGAAGAAATGGAGGAATAGATCAGAAGGGAGAAGCTAGATATAACGGAACCCAATACGAAAGAAACCAGCTAGAAGAACCCAAGCATAACGGAACCCAGTACGAAAGAAACCAGCAGGAAGAACCCAAGCACAACGGAACCCAGTACGAAAGAAACCAGCAGGAAGAACCCAAGCACAACGGAACCCAGTACGAAAGAAACCAGCAGGAAGAACCCAAGCACAACGGAACCCAGTACGAAAGAAACCAGCAGGAAGAACCCAAGCACAACGGAACCCAGTACGAAAGAAACCAGCAGGAAGAAGCCCCGAACGAAAGCATTGCTTCCGGAGGATTCTCCGAATCCCTGCTGCGCCTCAACATGGACGCCATCGGCATCCGGAACGAACAAACCGTGAAAGGCATCCTCGCCCTCGCCCGACGCAGAAAGCTGGGTGGTCCGTGCGGCACCTTATGGAAAGTCCTCAGCTCCGAATACCGCTCCACCCTGCTCAAAAAGAACGAGCCGGGCGACTACATCCTCTGGGCGCTCAATCACCCGGCAGAATTTGAGGACACCTACACCGGTATCCTCAAAAAGCGAGTTAGGGGAAGATGAACATTTTTAAGAGGAAGATGAGCATTTTTGAGCGCCCACGTCATTTATTTCTCCCGCCAAACGCATCATAAAACAATAATTTATCCTATCTTTGTGGGACAAAGAAAAAGCCTCTTTACCGTATGCAAAGAGAAACCTCTCTTTACAACCTAAAAGAGCAACAACCAAAACAATGAGCAAATTTATCAATCCGTTCACCGACTACGGATTCAAATTAATATTCGGCAGAGAAGTCTCCAAGGATTTACTAATCGAATTTCTGAACGACCTTCTCGAAGGTGAACGAGTGATAACCGACTTAACGTTTTTGAACAACGAGCAGCTGCCGGACTACCCGGAAGGACGAGGCATCATCTACGATGTCTACTGCACCACGGACACGGGCGAAAAGATAATTGTCGAAATGCAAAACCGCATGCAGAGCAACTTTAAAGAACGCTCCATTTTCTATCTCTCCCGTGCCATCGTCAACCAGGGCCGGACGGGGCACGACTGGAAATTTGAAATAAAAGCTGTTTACGGAGTCTTTCTGATGAATTTCATCATGGACAAGAACATAAAACTCCGGACAGACGTTATTCTTGCAGACAAGGAGACTGGTGAACTCTTCTCGGAGAAATTCCGGCAAATATTCATCGCCCTCCCCCTCTTCAAAAAAAGCGAAGAGGAATGTGAAACGAATTTTGAACGTTGGATTTATATATTAAATAATATGGAAACTTTAAAACGCCTGCCATTCAAGGCACGAAAAGCCGTCTTCGAAAAACTCGAAGAGATCGCTGATGTGGCTTCTATGTCCCCAAAAGAGAGGGAGCTATACGATAATAGCGTCAAAGTGTACCGGGATTATTTGGTGACAATGGATGCAGCGGAAAAGGAAGGAATAAAAAAAGGGATGAAAGAAGGAATGAAAGAAGGACTGAAGAAAGGACTTGAAGAAGGACTTGAGGAAGGCCTGAAGAAAGGTCGCGAAGAAGCCTTGAACATCTTTCAGACAGCCATCGACATGAAAAAGCAAGGAATTGACAATCAACTCATTGCCGAAAAGACCGGTCTGCCCCTATCGCTCATAGAAAGCCTCAAATAAAGGTAGAACCTAAGCATCCGCCCCCCTGAAAACAAGCCGAGTACCTGCCCGAAAAAGATGACTGAGATCGAAAAAGAAAGGGAAAAGGTTGCGATTATAGTAAGTGAGCCGGGAAGCCAAGTTGCAGAAAGCAGCACTTATATTCTGATTTACAATAAGATAGGACGAAAAAGGAGGAAAAAGAGAGGCTATAAAATATCAATAAGTCTTAGAAGAACTTGGTACATTCGTGATTGTAAACTTACCATCAATATCCGTGATAGTACCAAGAGTAGTGCCATTCACCAATACCGAAGCACCTACAACAGGCAGGCCATCTTCCTCGGCGGTTACCACACCGGTAACTCGGGACGTCTGCGCTGTCACCAGACCTATACCCACAAAAAGGAAGGTCATAAAGAACATCAATTTTCTTTTCATAAATTCTCTCTTAAATTTAACCTATAAATAGACTTCTAGTCTCTAACAGGGTGCAAAGATAACACTATTTATATCAAAATTAAAAAAGTGTTACGTTTTTAACTATAAAGTATCATATTGAAAGAATTTAATCAGAGAATAAATCAAATAAGTAAATCTAAAGACGTATTTAGCAGCATTTAAACATTATTACCTAACAGAAAGAAAGTGTTAAAACCGCTATTTTCATAAAAAAAACATCAGATATTCGTTCGAAATGGTATCTTTTTATCATTTTATGCCTTAAATAGCCCCAAAAACACTTAACGCTTCCCGAAAGGGCAACTCCCCACCGTACCAAGTTCTTCTAAAACTTTGCGCGTTTCCTATGTAGGAATGACTCCGCAAACTGTTACGATCACACAAGGCGTTATCAAAGTAGTATTAAAAAGTGACGCCAAGTCACTAGACGAAGTCGTAGTAACGGCCATGGGTATCTCCCGCGAAAAGAAAGCGCTGGGATACGCCGTTCAGGACGTGAAGTCAGACCAGCTGACACGCGCGGCCAACACCGACCTTGCAGGAGCACTACAAGGAAAAGTTTCGGGTGTGGACATCGCTCCCTCTTCCGGTATGCCGGGTGCATCTTCCAAGATCACGATCCGCGGTTCCCGTTCGTTCACGGGCGACAATACACCTCTGTATGTCATCGACGGCATGCCGATCTCTTCCGCTGCCGACGTAACGACTACCGACAACGCTAACGGCGCCGCCTACGGTACCGACTACGCCAACCGTTCGGTGGACATCGACCCCAACGACATCGAAAGCATCAACATCCTCAAAGGTCAGGCAGCTTCTGCCCTCTACGGTATGCGTGCGTCAAACGGTGTCATCGTCATCACCACCAAAAGCGGTAAAGGAGTGGCCAAAGGCAAACCGACGATCACATTCCGCAGCAATCTTTCGTTCGATGTCGTGTCTACACTGCCCGAACTGCAAAACGAATTCGGACAAGGCAGCGGCGGCTCATACGACCCTTATTCCGGCCACAGCTGGGGACCGAAAATAGCCGACCTCGCCAACGATCCTACATACGGCGGCAACACCGACAACGCTTTCACCCAGAAAATGGGAAAACGTCAGGGACAATACTACGTGCCCCAACGTGCCGAAGCCGGTCTTGACCCGTGGGCAACGCCGAAAGCATACAACAACATGAAGGATTTCTTCGACACCGGCATTACCTGGAGCAACAACGTCAACGTTTCCCAAAATCTGGACAAAGGAAACTACTCTTTCTCGCTGGGTAACAGCCACCAGGAAGGCATCATCCCGACTACCGGTATGGACAGATACAACGCCAAAATGTCTGCCGAAGTTCAGCTCAGCCCCAACTGGTCGACTGGCTTCAACGGTAACTTCGTGACTTCCAAGATAAAAAAGCAGTCTACCGCCAACTCCGGCGTGACGGCTACCATCTACAACGCTCCGGTGAGCTACAACATGAAAGGAATCCCCTCGCACGTCGAAGGCGACCCGTACGAGCAGAACACGTACCGCCAGGCATGGATCGACGACGCCTACTGGGCTGTGGACAACAATCTGTTCACCGAACGCTCGCAACGTTTCTTCGGAAACGCATTCGTGAAATTCACGACCAAATTCGGCACGGACAACCACAAACTGGACGTGAAATACCAACTCGGTGACGACGCCTACACCACCAACTACAGCGAAATCTACGGATACGGCAGTACAATGGCAGACACCGGCGACGCCATCGAATACCACTACAGCATCAACGAGCTGAACTCGCTGCTGACAGCTTCTTACCGCTGGGACATCAACAAGGACTGGGTATTCGACGCCCTGATCGGTAACGAACTTGTAGAGAAAAGAACGCAATATGCCTTCTCCGAAGGGATGAACTTCAACTTCCCGGGATGGAACCACATCAACAATGCTTCTATCTACCAGAGTTCCAAGTCGTACAACAAGAAACGTACGGTAGGTAACTTTGCCAACCTGTCTCTGGCATGGAAAAACATGGTATACCTCAACGGAACAATCCGTAACGACGTCGTTTCAAATATGCCGCGCGACAATCGTTCGTTCACTTATCCTTCCGTATCGCTCGGATTTGTGTTCACCGAACTCGAACCGCTGAAAAACAACATCCTCACATTCGGTAAGCTGCGCGCATCGTACGCCGAAGTAGGTATGGCAGGCGACTATATGCAAAGCTATTACTACACCCCGAGCTACGGCGGCGGATTCTTCAACGGCACGCCCATCGCCTACCCGATCAACGGAACGATGGCATATATCCCTTATTATAAGGTGTATGACCCGAACCTGAAACCGCAGAACACGAAGTCATACGAAATCGGTGCCGACCTGACATTCTTCAACGGACTGTTCACTTTGAACTATACCTACTCGCGTCAGAACGTAAAAGACCAGATCTTCGAAGTGCCTTTGTCCGGCTCTACCGGCTACGACAGCATGATCATGAACGGCGGTAAGATTCATACCAACTCGCACGAACTTACACTGGGAGTGTCGCCGGTCAACAACCGCAACTTCAAGCTCGACTTCGCTTTCAACTTCTCAAAGATCGACAACTACGTAGACGAACTTGCACCGGGTGTTGAAAGCATCTATCTCGGCGGATTCGTCACTCCGCAGGTGCGTGCCGGTATCGGCGAGAAATTCCCCGTAGTATACGGCAGCACGTACAAGCGCAACAAGGCCGGACAGATCGTGGTAGACGCGAACGGACTTCCGCAGGTGGGCGAAGACGACGTGATCGGCCGGGTTTCTCCCGACTTCCGTCTGGGCTTCAACACGAATATCGAGCTTTACAAATTCCGTATCGCTGCCGTGTTCGACTGGAAACAAGGCGGACAAATGTACTGCGGTACTGCCGGTGAAATGAACTTCTACGGTGTCACCAAAGAATCGGGCGAAAAACGCAAGAGCAACTTCGTCGTTCCCAACACCGTGAAAGAAACCGGAACAGACGCGCAGGGCAACCCGACGTATGCCGCCAACGACATCGAAGTGACTAACGCACAGGCTTATTACACCCGCCTGCGTTCTATCAACGAATCTTATATCTACGATTCATCGTTCATCAAACTGCGTGAGCTTTCTGTAAGCTACCCGGTATACGCCAGCAAATGGCTAAACGTAGATGTAAACGTATTTGCCCGCAACCTCATCGTATGGTCCGAGCTGAAGGGATTCGACCCGGAAGCATCTCAGGGTAACGACAACATGGGAGGTGCCTTCGAGCGTTTCTCTCTGCCGGGAACTGCAAGCTACGGTTTTGGTGTAAATGTAAAATTCTAATTAGCTAAACGAAAGAAGATTATGAAAAGATATGATAAAATAACCGGTGTACTGGCTGTTGCCGCTCTGTCTTTGTTCTCTGCTTGCTCGGAGGACACGATGGACAGAATCAACAAGGACCACGACCACACCACCAGTGTTGCCTCAAGATTTATCTTGGCAGATGTAATCACCTCTACCGCTTTCTCCAACGCCAGCGGTGACATCAATACATACGCCTCTTCGTATATCGAATACGAAGTAGGTGTCGACAACCAGCTTTACTACGCCGAAGTCCGCGAAAACGAACCGTCGTCCTCGTCTACCTTCAATAACTCATGGAACGGCATCTATTCTTCATTGAAGAACGCCCGCATCATCATCGACCAATGTGGCGAAGGAGGCAGAGATCACGGCAACGACGTCACCCGGGGAATGGCCGAAGTGATGGCCGCTTACAACTGCGCACTGATTGCCGATTTCTTCGGTGATGCCCCGTGCAGTCAGGCTGCGCTGGTGGACGAAAAAGGCTCTCCGGTCTATATGACCCCGAAAATGGATACGCAACAGGAAATCTATACTCAAATCATCAGTTATCTCGACGACGCCATCGCCAATCTTCAGAAAGAAGACTTGGCAGACGTGACCGAGCAGGATTTCCTTTATGCCGGCGACGCGGACAAATGGCTGAAATTCGCTTACGGCCTGAAAGCCCGCTACACCATGAGACTGATCAACCGCTCAAGCAACAAATCGGCCGATTATGAAAAGGTGCTGGACTATGTAAGCAAATCGTTCACTTCGGCTGACGACCAGGCTGCATTCGACATCTACGACTCTAACAACATCAACCCGTTCTACGGTTTCTACAACTCTCGTGCCGGATTCGGAGCCAGTACAAGCCTCGGCACCAAGCTGTTGGCCTACAATGATCCGCGTGCCAACCGTGCTTTCTTCACTCCGATCGTCGACAAAAAACGTTCGCAGGTAGCAGCCAACGATCCCAGCCTCGTTCCGGCTCCCAACGGTAGTCCGGATCAGAGTACGTCCAAATACGGTATCTCTGCATTCGTTTACGCCAAAACCGCACCGACCCTGCTGATGAGCTATCACGAACTGATGTTCCTGAAAGCAGAAGCTCTGTGCCGTCTGAACCGTGATGCGGAAGACGCGCTGAAAGAAGCGGTAGTAGCCGGCTTGCTGAATGCGGAAAACAGCATAAGCATTGCCATCAAGGAGTTGGGAAGCGGTTTGAACACCAATTCCAGCGAAGTAATCACGGAAACGTCTGCCGGAAAGTATTTCGACGACGTAGTGAAAGCGAAATATGCAGCCAACCCATTGCAGGAAACAATGATTCAGAAGTACCTTGCCATGTGGGGTGCCTCCGGTGAAGCCACGGAGACGTACAACGATTTCCGTCGTATGAAGGGACTGAACGAAAACTTCATCACGCTGACCAACCCGAACAATTCCAGCAAATTCCCGCTGCGCTACCCATACGGAAACAGCGACACAGCTGCCAACCCGGAAGTGAAAGCCGCTTACGGCAACGGTGACTACGTATACTCCGAACCCGTTTGGTGGGCAGGCGGAAGCCGATAAAAATCGCTCTTAAAATCTCTCAAAGGAGAGACTTTACATAGAGTCGTTTCTGAACTCTAACAAATTAACGGAAACGAACAGAAATAGGCCGACCGTGAGGTCCGCCTATTTTACTTTTACAGCCTTCTGCCGAAAGTGTCGGGCAGAGGCATTCCAGACAATACACCCGGATTGATACAGTAATATCCGGATTGACATAGAAACGTCCGGACACAGCTGACGGGGATAATGTGGATTTTCATATAGTAAAAATCCATATTATCCCCGTCAGCTATTTGTTAATATCACAAATACAAAACAGGAAAAACACCCGAATTGTTATACCGTTTTTCTACTCAGCGATACCGTTTTACCGGATAAAGATCCTGTTTGCCGGAGCAAAGACCGGTTTAACAAACAAAAAAGATCAGTCTACCGGACAAAAAAAGAGATCGGTTTACCAGACCAGCTCGGGGAAATACTTCGTCAGCGTATTGCGCAGAATCGACAGTGTGATCGGTTTCACCAGCACTTCGCTCGCTCCCGCGTTCATCGCATTCTCCTTGTCAGAGCTGAAAGCGTAGGCGGTCTGCATGATAATAGGGATTTCCTTGTTTTCTCCGCGGATGATTTTCGTAGCATCCAGTCCGTTCATCACAGGCATTTTGATGTCCATCAGGATCGCTTTGGCCTCGTTGCCGTATTCCTTGAACAGTGCCACGATTTCTTCGCCATTCTTGGCCCACTGTATATCACATTTCTTTCCGATGATTGCTTTGATCAGTTTGAAGTTGCTGTCGTCGTCCTCAGCCACTAAGATAAGAGGTCTGAATTCATTTGTTTGTCCCCCTTCCATATCGTTTCTATATTATTTTTAAAATTATTCTTTTAAATTACTTTTTAGTCAACATATTTCAGTTAATAATGCTTTTCAGCCCGCAAGTTATAAAAAAGATTGATATATTTCGCTATCTTTGCGCCTCAAATTATAAAGAATTGTATGATTTCGATAGACGGACTAGCCGTAGAGTTTAGCGGCACTACCCTATTTAGTGATATTTCTTTCGTTATTAATGAAAAAGACCGCATCGCCCTGATGGGAAAAAACGGAGCGGGAAAAAGTACCTTACTCAAGATTCTGGCAGGAGTCAGACAGCCTACCCGTGGGAAGGTTTCGGCCCCCAAGGATTGCGTAGTAGCCTATCTCCCACAGCATTTGATGACGGAAGACGGCAGAACCGTGTTTGCCGAAACGGCACAGGCTTTCGCGCATCTGCACGAGATGGAAGCACGGATCGACGCACTGAACAAGGAGCTGGAAACACGGACGGATTACGAAAGTGACAGCTACATGGCACTGATCGAGGAAGTGTCCGCCCTCAGCGAAAAATTTTACTCCATCGACGCAACCAATTACGAAGAGGATGTAGAGAAATCATTACTCGGACTCGGATTCACACGCGAAGATTTTCAACGTCAGACGAGTGACTTCAGCGGAGGCTGGCGTATGCGCATCGAGCTCGCCAAACTGCTGCTGCAAAAACCGGACGTACTCCTGCTTGACGAGCCGACCAACCACCTCGACATCGAATCGATCCAATGGCTGGAAGATTTTCTGATCAATAACGGCAAAGCGGTCATCGTGATCAGCCACGACCGCAAATTCGTGGACAACATCACCACCCGCACCATTGAAGTAACGATGGGGCGCATCTACGACTATAAAGTAAACTACTCCCAATACCTGCAACTGCGCAAGGAACGCCGCGAACAGCAACAGAAGGCTTATGACGAGCAACAGAAGTTCATCGCCGAGACGGAAGCCTTCATCGAACGTTTCAAGGGGACGTATTCGAAGACTTTGCAGGTGCAGAGCCGTGTCAAGATGCTGGAAAAGCTGGAATTGCTGGAAGTAGACGAGGAAGACACTTCGGCACTGCGGCTGAAATTCCCGCCTTCGCCCCGTTCGGGCAGTTATCCCGTCACGATGGAAGGTGTCGGGAAGGCGTACGGCGACCATGTCGTATTCCGCAACGCCAACCTGACAATTGAACGTGGCGACAAGGTGGCTTTCGTAGGCAAGAACGGTGAAGGTAAATCGACGCTGGTGAAATGTATCATGAACGAAATCGACCATGACGGCACGCTGACGCTGGGACATAACGTGCAAATCGGATATTTCGCACAGAACCAAGCCTCGCTGATGGACGAAAACCTCACGGTTTTCCAGACGATTGACGACGTGGCAAAAGGAGAAATCCGCAACAAGATACGTGACTTGCTGGGCGCCTTCATGTTCGGCGGGCCGGAAGAATCTATGAAGAAAGTGAAAGTGCTCTCGGGTGGCGAACGTACCCGCCTGGCAATGATCAAGCTCCTGCTGGAACCGGTCAACCTCCTGATTCTGGACGAGCCGACCAACCACCTCGACATGAAAACCAAAGATATTCTCAAGCAAGCGCTGATGGATTTCGACGGCACCCTGATCGTCGTTTCGCACGACCGTGACTTCCTTGACGGACTGGTGACCAAGGTCTACGAGTTCGGCAATAAGAAGGTGACGGAGCATCTTTGCGGCATCTACGAATTCCTCGAAAAGAAGAAGATGGATTCGTTGCAGGAACTGGAAAAGAAATAATAAACAATAAAAAGACATTATCTGCTTTAGGTGAAAGAAAAAGTATTTGTATATTTGTCACATAATATCTGAAACAGATAATTTAAAATGGATGAAACGAGGCAGTTATACATTATAAGCGGATGCAACGGAGCTGGTAAAACAACAGCTTCTTATACTGTACTGCCCGAAATATTATTGTGCAAAGAATTTGTCAATGCAGACGAAATAGCCAAAGGGCTATCGCCTTTCAATCCGGAAAGCATGGCCATAGAAGCCGGACGTCTGATGTTGAAACGTATTGACGAACTATTGGCTACAAGAACCAGTTTCTCCATCGAAACGACATTAGCGACTCGCTCGTACACACGGCTCATCACAAGAGCACAGAGTGCCGGATACAAAGTAAGCCTGATCTATTTTTGGCTAAACTCTCCGGAACTTGCTGTCAACCGTGTATTGCAACGGGTCAACGAAGGCGGGCATAACGTGCCCATTGATACAATCTACCGCCGCTATCAGGCAGGCATAAACAACCTGTTCCGAATATATGCGCCACGTGTAGACTATTGGCTATTAGCAGATAACAGTGTTTCTCCCCGAGTGATTGTAGCCGAAGGCTGCCAGCAAGGTGAGGACCGGATATACGAACTTGAACTTTTTAATCGCATCAAGAGTTATGTCAAATAATGAAATGCAAGAATTGAGTGATAAACTGCGGCGCGGGCTCCAACTGGCCGAACAACGGCTACTGGAAAGAAATGCCCGTCACGGAACCCTCCTCAGTCAAGGGGCGCCCGATGGAAAAGTGATTTACGGCTCCGCCACAGAATTGCTCGAACGCTTGCAGGAGCAAGAAAAAGAGAAAAGTAAAGAGTCGGAAAAAGAATAATTGAAGTTTTATAATAAAGCAACAACCGGAGCTCTATAATAAAGTAAAAAGATATTGGAAGTTTTACAAAATTAGAAAGCTCTATATAAACAAAGGATGAAAGGGAAGAAACGATTCATAGTAACGATGCTATTCTTTATCAACATCATTATGTTGGTAGCCGCCGTTATTCCCCATCACCACCACCCCAACGGGATGATCTGCATGAAGCAGGACCAACCGGTAGAGCAGCAATGCCCCAACCACCATCATCACCCCGCAAGCGATTCATGTTGCAGCAGCGAATGCATGACCCGCTTCCACTCCCCCATCCCCTCCGTGCACACGGACAGCGGACCGAATTACGTATTCGTCGCCACCCTGTTTACGGATACGATCATCGAACATTTATTACGACCGCAGGAAAGACGAGTCAAAAATTACTACATCTATCGTGAATCCCTGCACGGTACGAAAATACCTCGTACCTCCTCCCTTCGGGCCCCTCCCTACTCTGTTTTTGCGTAATAACGTAAATGCAAGCAAGTTGCATCTGCGTTACTCTATCTTTGTAGCGTACAAAAACAGTAAAACTTAGTAGGAAAACAACATTTATGAAGAAACTTATCTTTATAGGAGTCGTGGGATTATTCGTCCTGGGCTCTTGCAACAGTAAAAATACTGGTCATGAAGGACACGACCACGAGACCGTCACACACAATCATGATGAACACGAAGGACATGACCACGAAGCGGAAGGTCATGACCACGAAGCCGAAGGAGCCGACCATTCACACGAAGGTGAATGCAGCGGAGGACACGATCACGGCAAAGCTGCCACCAGCGAACCCGCCGGCGAGCACAGCGATGAAATCATCCTCCCGAAAGCGAAAGCTGACGCTGCCGGTGTGAAGGTAAATGCCATCACACCGGCCCCCTTCCAGCAAGTGATCAAGACAAGCGGACAGGTACTCGCTGCCCAGGGCGACGAATCGGTGGCCGTAGCCACGGTGGCCGGAGTCGTTTCTTTCCGCGGCAAGGTGACGGAAGGAATGAGCGTAGGTCGCGGCACTCCGCTGGTGACTATTTCTTCGCACAACATCGCCGACGGTGACCCCGTGCAACGTGCCCGAATCGCTTACGAAGTATCCAAAAAGGAATACGAACGAATGAAGTCGCTCGTCAAAAACAAGATTGTGTCCGACAAGGATTTCGCACAGGCGGAGCAGAACTACGAAAACGCACGTATCAGCTACGAAGCGCTCGCCAAAAACCACTCGGCCATCGGTCAGAATATCACCGCGCCCATTGCCGGATACGTGAAAAGCATTCTGGTCAATGAGGGAGACTACGTAACCATCGGTCAGCCACTGGTCAGCGTGACGCAGAACCGCCGGCTTTTCCTCCGTGCCGAAGTATCGGAAAAATACTACCCGTATCTCCGCACAATCAGTTCCGCCAATTTCCGGACACCTTATAATAATGAGGTCTACGAACTGAATGAACTGAGCGGCAGACTGCTTTCCTTCGGAAAAACTTCCGGAGACAACTCTTTCTACGTGCCCGTCACCTTCGAATTTGACAATAAAGGAGAAGTGATTCCGGGATCATTCGTCGAAGTTTATCTGCTTTCCTCCCAACTGGAAAACGTGATATCCGTGCCCCGCACCGCCCTGACGGAAGAGCAAGGCATTTTCTTCGTCTACCTGCAACTCGATGAAGAAGGCTACAAGAAACAGGAAGTGACCCTCGGCGCCGACAACGGCAAAAGTGTACAAATCCTGACCGGAATCAAAGCCGGAGACCGTGTAGTGACCGAAGGCGCATACCAAGTTCGTCTGGCAAGCGCAAGCAACGCCATCCCTGCCCACAGTCATGAGCACTAGCGGCAAGGTGCCGCATCCAAGTTCTCTTGCGGCACACACAGAACTCATTTATAGTCACGCAAGTTTATCCCCTGCCCGGCACTGCTCAAAAGTAAACCGGGAGGAACCAAACTTAATCAATGAAATATCATGCTAAATAAAATCATACATTACTCCCTGCACAACCGACTGGTTGTGCTCTGCGCGGCCATCCTCCTGCTTATCGCGGGGACTTACACCGCCATGCACACGGAAGTAGACGTGTTTCCCGACCTGAACGCCCCGACAGTGGTCATCATGACCGAAGCCAACGGTATGGCAGGCGCGGGAGAGGACGAAACCAACACCACCGACGATGGAAGTGGAACAACTCGTCACCTTCCCCGTCGAAACAGCCGTAAACGGGGCTACCGGCGTACGCCGTGTCCGTTCTTCTTCGACCAACGGTTTCTCTGTTGTCTGGGTAGAATTCGACTGGGGCACAGACATATACCTCGCCCGTCAGATCGTCAGCGAAAAGCTCGCCGTAGTCAGCGAGTCACTTCCCGTCAACGTGGGCAAGCCGACTCTCGGCCCCCAATCGTCCATCTTGGGCGAAATGCTCATCGTCGGTCTGACCGCCGACTCCACCTCCATGCTCGATCTGCGGACGATTGCCGACTGGACGATCCGCCCGCGCCTGCTCTCCACCGGAGGCGTGGCACAGGTGGCAGTGCTCGGAGGCGACATCAAAGAATATCAGATTCAGTTGGACCCCGAACGGATGCGTCACTACGGCGTATCGATGGGAGAAGTGATGGCCGTCACCCAAGACATGAACCTGAACGCCAACGGCGGCGTACTTTACGAATTTGGCAATGAATATATCGTACGCGGAGTGCTCTCTACCACCAAAGTGGAAGAACTCGGCAAAGCGGTAGTGAAAACGGTGAACAACTTTCCGGTAACGCTGGAAGACATCGCCGACGTGAAAATAGGTCCCAAAGCCCCGAAACTGGGCACGGCCTCGGAGCGTGGCAAACCTGCCGTACTCATGACCGTCACCAAACAGCCCGCCACCAGCACGCTGGAACTGACGGACAAGTTGGAAACTTCTCTGCAAGACTTACAGAAGAATTTGCCTGCGGACGTCAAAGTCTCCACGGATATTTTCCGCCAGAGCCGCTTTATCGAAAGCTCTATCGGCAACGTGAAAAAGTCTCTTTTTGAAGGAGGAATCTTTGTCGTCATCGTACTTTTCCTGTTTTTGGCCAATGTGCGCACTACGCTGATTTCCCTTGTCACGCTACCGCTTTCACTGCTCGTCTCCATCCTCACGCTCCACTACATGGGGCTGACGATCAACACGATGAGTCTGGGAGGTATGGCGATTGCCATCGGTTCGCTGGTCGACGACGCCATTGTCGACGTGGAAAATGTATACAAGAGACTGCGGGAGAACCGTCTGAAAGCGGAAGCCGAACGCCTCAGCACGCTCGAAGTGGTATTCAACGCTTCGAAGGAAGTGCGAATGCCGATTCTTAATTCAACGCTGATCATTGTCGTCAGCTTTGTGCCGCTGTTCTTCCTGAGTGGAATGGAAGGCCGTATGCTGGTACCGCTGGGCATCGCTTTCATCGTGGCGCTGTTCGCTTCTACGGTCGTTGCCCTCACACTGACTCCGGTACTCTGCTCTTACCTGCTGGGCAGCAACAAGACGAACAAGGAACTGAAAGAATCCTTCCTTGCCCGCTGGATGAAAGGCATTTACGAAAAGGCGCTGACATGGGTACTGGCTCACAAACGGGTGACACTCGGCGGCACCATCGCCCTTTTCCTGATCGCCTTAGGGGTATTCTTTACGCTCGGGCGCAGCTTCCTTCCTTCGTTCAATGAAGGCTCGTTCACCATCAATATCAGTTCGCTGCCGGGCATATCCCTGGAAGAAAGCAACAAGATGGGACATCGTGCCGAAGAATTGCTGCTGACAATCCCCGAAATACAAACCGTAGCCCGCAAAACGGGACGTGCCGAACTGGATGAACACGCGCTCGGCGTAAACGTTTCGGAAATCGAGGCACCGTTTGAACTGAAAGACCGCCCGCGTAGCGAACTCGTCGCCGAAGTGCGCGAGAAACTCGGAACGATCACCGGAGCAAACATCGAAATCGGTCAGCCCATCAGCCACCGTATCGACGCGATGTTGTCCGGTACGAAGGCAAATATCGCCATCAAACTCTTCGGAGACGACCTGAACAAGATGTTCTCGCTGGGCAACCAGATCAAGGGAGCTATCAGCGACATTCCGGGAATTGCCGACCTCAACGTGGAGCAACAAATCGAACGCCCGCAGCTGAAGATACAGCCCAAACGGGAAATGCTGGCGAAATTCGGCATCCCCCTGCCGGAATTTTCCGAATACGTGAATGTGGCGCTGGCAGGAAAAGTGATTTCGCAAGTGTACGAACAGGGCAAGAGCTTCGACCTCATCGTCAAAGTGAAGGACGACGCACGCGACGAAATGGAGAAAATCCGCAACCTCATGGTCGACACCAACGACGGACGCAAAGTTCCTCTGAACTACGTGGCGGAAGTGGTTTCCTCCATGGGACCGAACACGATCAACCGCGAAAATGTAAAACGGAAAATCGTTATCTCCGCCAACGTTGCCGACCGTGACCTGCGCAGTGTTGTAAATGATATTCAGAAGCAGGTAGACGCCACTATCCAGTTGCCCGAGGGCTACCACATCGAGTATGGCGGACAGTTCGAAAGCGAACAGGCTGCCAGCCGTGTATTGGCGCTGACATCTTTCATGAGTATTGTCATTATTTTCCTGTTGCTTTACCACGAATTCCGCAGCGTCAAGGAGTCCGGCGTGATCTTGCTGAACCTGCCTCTGGCATTGATCGGCGGCGTTTTTGCCCTTGTCATCACGACCGGCGAAGTAAGCATTCCGGCAATTATCGGTTTCATCTCGCTGTTCGGTATCGCGACCCGTAACGGTATGTTGCTCATCAGCCACTACAACCACTTGCAGCAAGTGGAGGGGCTGAACGTGTACGACAGCGTGATACAAGGCTCTCTCGACCGTCTGAATCCGATTCTGATGACGGCTCTCTCCTCTGCGCTGGCGCTGATTCCGCTGGCTCTGGGCGGTGATCTGCCGGGCAATGAGATTCAAAGTCCGATGGCCAAAGTGATTTTGGGCGGACTTTTAACATCTACTTTCCTGAACGGTTTCATCGTTCCGATTGTTTATCTGATGATGCACCGCCAGCGTAGCGCTGGGGCAAATTTTCCGTGCGGCGTACCGGTGGAACAGGCATAATTATCAGTTAAATATAGCTACTATGTATATAGAAACAAATAAAAAAAGTATGAAACGAATCATCATCATAGGCTCTTTGGTAAGCTGCGCACTTCTCGCCCCCACGGGCGAAGTGCAGGCCCAAAGCGGCATCGAACAGGTTTTGAAGAATATCGAAGCCAACAATAAGGAGTTGCAGGCAAACGCCCAACTCATCACCTCGCAAAAGCTGGAAGCCAAAACGGACAATAACCTGCCGGACCCGACTTTATCATACGCCCACCTCTGGGGAGCGAAAGATAAAAACGAAACGATCGGTGAACTTGTGGTGTCGCAAAGTTTCGACTTTCCGAGCCTGTATGCCACCCGCAACAAGCTGAATCGTCTGAAAGCGGGTGCTTTTGACAGTCAGGCGGACGTCTTCCGCCAAGAGAAACTGTTGCTCGCCAAAGAAGTGTGTCTGGACATTATCATGCTGCGCCAGCAAAAACACATCTTGGAGGAACGGCTGCGCAACGCGGAAGAACTCGCCAAAATGTACGCCAAGCGCCTCCAAACCGGAGATGCGAACGCCCTCGAAACGAATAAAATCAATCTGGAACTGCTGAATGTTAAAACGGAGACTTCGCTGAACGAAACGGCACTGCGCAATAAGTTGCAGGAACTGAACACGTTAAACGGCAATATCCCCGTAGTGTTCGAAGAAAGCACGTATCCCGCGACGCCTTTCCCTGCCGACTATCAGATACTGAAATCGGAAGTGCTCTCCGCCGACCGCACGTTAATGGCGTTCAACAACGAAAGCCTCGTTGCCCGCAAACAGATCGCTGTCAACAAGTCGCAATGGCTGCCGAAACTGGAACTCGGCTACCGCCGGAACACCGAAACCGGAACGCCTTTCAACGGAGTAGTAGTGGGATTCTCCTTCCCGCTTTTCGAGAATCGCAACAAGGTGAAAATAGCCAAAGCGCAAGCGCTGAACATCGACTTGCAGAAAGACAACGCCACCCTGCAAGTGGAATCCGAACTGGCACAGCTCTATCGGGAGGCCAAAACACTGCACACCTCTATGGAGGAATACAGGAAAACTTTTCAGGCGCAACAAGACCTCGCACTGCTGAAACAGGCTCTGACAGGCGGACAGATCAGCATGATCGAGTATTTTGTCGAGGTATCCGTCATTTATCAAAGTCATCAGAATTACCTCCAGCTGGAGAATCAATATCAGAAGGCAATGGCACGAATTTATAAGAGCAAGCTATAAATTCCCGCTTTATTTCGCCCGATTATTGAATAAATAACTGAGGTTTCGCAAGTTCTTTATATTATTGACAAACAATAGTATCCCAAATGGGGGTGACTAAAAAGTCGATTCTATCTCCATTCTCCTCCTTCGGGAAGGAGGAGTACCCGTAGGGGGAGGTGGTAGGTGAAACATAAAAATACCTATAATAGAATACGAATGAATGCTTTTCTCACCTACCACCCCGCCCTACGGGCACCCCTCCTCCCGGGAGGGAGGGGAATTAAGATAGTTTGGATAACGCAAAAGTAACCTGCGAAACTTGAATAAATAAAAAGAATGCATTACATTTGGGGACTGTAAAAAAACACTAAACTATTATGAAAACTAAAACCCTCTCTTACACCCCCATCTTGTTTTGCATTCTTATTTTATGGAGTGCCTGTAAAGACGATGCCGATGCCCCCCTGCGGTTTTACGACAGCAAATACGAAGTGCCCATGGGAGGAAGACGCTACCTCGGAATCGAAAGTGGAAACGGAGACTACTCTCTGGAAATCGGAAATCCCCGCATCGCAAGTGCCGGAATCGAAAGCGGCTGGAGCGGAGTTCCCGCCGGACGAATGATTTACATATCCGGCATTCTCACCGGAAGCACGTATCTGAAAGTGACAGACAACGCCACACAGGAAACGCTCACTCTGCCCATTAAAGTGGTGGACTACTACGAAGATCTCAATCTGATACACGGCTCGTCCTCCCTGCGTCCCAATGGGGACGAAAACCTACTGCCGGGTGTTGACGACATTTTCCTTGTCAGCAACGCTGCCCGTGACGCTTATTTCTTCAAACAAGGACAACGAACCGCTTTTTCATCGGGACTCGAACTGATCACCAAAGGAACTTATGCACTGAAGCAAGAGGAAGATAACAAAGCCACACTGACCCTTACTTTCTCATTGGATGCCTCACCGGCTACGGAACACCATTTCACCGTATGGGGAAACGCGTACCTGCTTCACCGGCTGGACAAGAACTTACATCTGAACTGGGGCACGCCGCCCATTGGAGAAACACGGACATCACCTGCCCCGCCTCCGGCCTACACACTGGAAGAAATAACGGAAGGAGCAGAACCGGGAACAGGCAGACAGGTCGGTTTCATTCTGAATTATAAGGAAATACCTACGGGAATACTTCCCTAAATTATGGATGATAAATTAGCCGCGCTATCAAGATAAGCATTCTATCCGCTCTCCGTTTCTTTCAGGAATGATCTTTACAGCGTACGTATCTCCTCCGGCAAATACCCGCTGCGGATACGCCACTCCTGCGGATAAAGATTATTGGCACGATTCCCTATATTCTTCACAAATCCGAGAGGAATATTCCGGTAAGTAAGCAAGATATAACCACGAGGGGCTGTTTCCGACAAGGTAATAGCCTCTTTTCGTAAATAAGCGATAGCCTGTTCATAACTCACCTCTTCCGTATCAAAAGCATCCTGCCGCAAGAGCGTAGCGCTCATTGCCAACGCATGAGCGGGAATCAAATCTCTCCCTTTCACTTCACCAGTCAGAACGCCTGCCTGTATCACTTTCAGATGCTGTTTCATGGCAGCCAGTTCATCAGTATATCGTTGCGGAAATGCGACGATGCCCGCGCCTTCCGCAGACAGGGTGTATTTTTCGACATTTTCCTGCTTCAGCCAGTTCAGTGCCATCCCCATGTGTTCTTTGGAAACGGGAGAAGCAGCCGCTCCACCTTTCTTATCTTTTTTCTTGGACGACTTTGCTTTTGAGAATGAATAGGTTGCCGGTTCATCTTCCGAATCCGGTTTGCGAAGTGCCGCCAAAAAGAATCCTTCGCCTTTTGTCTTATGAGGAAGAAAATGACAAACAGACAAACTTCCCTGAGACTCATCCTCTCCATCGAGTAAATTCCCTGTTATATTCCACTCGTTCCGCACCTCCAGAGGCAAGAGCTCCGCACCGAATTCCTGCTGAATCCAGCAGACGTTCTCTTCATCTTCTTTGCTATTATAGGTACACGTACTATATATTAATATGCCGCCCGGTTTCAGACAGGGCCAAATATCCGCAATAATCCGCCGCTGACGCTGCCAGCAGATCTCTACATTCTCCGGGCTCCATTCCTCCACAGCCACGGGGTCTTTACGAAACATTCCCTCGCCCGAACAAGGCACATCGGTCAGAATGACATCGAAGAAAGACGGAAGTGCCGAGAAATCAGCCGGATCATTGTTGGTAACCACCACATCCGGATGCCCCCACTTCGTCAGATTCTCCGCCAGCACCTGTGAACGGTTCCGGATCACTTCATTCGCCACCAGCAGACTCCCTTCCGGAAGCACGCTGCGCGCATGGGTTGATTTTCCTCCAGGCGCCGCACAAAGATCGAGCATCACCACCGGAGACTCGACATACTGCCGCAGCACCTGCTCCACAAACATGGACGAAGCCTCCTGAACATAGTAGCAACCGGCATGAAACAACGGGTCGAACGTAAAAGTCAGACGCTCGTCAAGATAGTAGCCGTCGGATGCCCAGGGAACTTTATTGAAGGAAAAATGAGCAGAACTGTCTGTCAGCGAGCTTAATCCTTCCTCCTTCATTCTCAATTTATTGATCCGAATGCTGACGGGAGGCTCCTGCTGCAAGGCGGCAGCCAGTTTTTCATATTCTTCATTGCCCAGTAAGGCACGGGTATAGTCGATAAAAGAAGCGGGTAAATTCATTTTTCATTTATTAATTCCTGCAAATATCAAAAATATTTCGTCTCTTTGCAACTTTCTGACATACGAACTACGTCTAACAGACAAAGAAACAAATAAAAGAATTAATATATGAAACGGATTTTAATTGCTTTACTGGTCATGATGACCATTTTCTCTCTGGCAAACGCCCAGAAACAAACGACTATCGTGAACGACTCTACCGGAAACGTAAAAGTGACCGTAACGAAAGGGAAAGGCAAGGATGCCAAGGTTAATGTCGGCAACACGGCCGTCACTGTGATCGGCATCGATGACGAAGACGCCGGCACGACAAGTGTAGATACGGGCAAAGTGAGTAGCTCCTCGCGCGGCTCTCACGGAAAAGCGAGCTTCACCATCAGCTCTGACGACGATGACTTCCCGTTCAATAATTTCGGAGATGCAGTCGGAGGAGGTATTCTGGTAGCCATCATCAGCATCATTGCCATATTCGGAATGCCGGTATTCATCATATTTGTAGTCTTCTTCTTCCGCTACAAGAACCGGAAAGCACGCTACCGTCTTGCCGAACAGGCTCTCGCAGCCGGTCAGCCTCTTCCGGAAGAATTCATACGGGAGAACAAATCGACAGACCAACGTACACAAGGAATCAAAAATACCTTTACAGGCATCGGGCTCTTCATATTCCTCTGGGCCATCACCGGTGAATTCGGAATTGGCGCTATCGGACTGCTCGTCATGTTTATGGGACTGGGACAATGGCTGATCGGCTACAAGCAACATGCCAACGAGAATACCAAGAACAGAGAAACCGCCATCAGAAGCAACGACATCATCATCTCGGAGAAGAACGACGAAGAGAAGAACGAAGAAAATAGATGAGCCAACTCAACGATATATCGCTAGTCGCACAGGTCGTGGTGTTCAAGAACACCAGGGCCTTCGACCAGTTGGTACAAAAATACCAGTCGCCTGTCAGACGCTTCTTCCTGCATCTGACTTGCGGTGACAGCGAATTGAGTGACGACTTGGCACAGGATACATTCATCAAGGCATATACCAATCTGGCCTCTTTCCGTAACTTGTCGAGTTTCTCCACATGGCTATACCGTATTGCTTATAATATTTTTTATGATTATATTCGCAGCCGGAAGGAGATGGCAGACCTGGATACCAGGGAAGTAGACGCCGTCAACTGCACCGAACAAGCGAACATAGGGCAGACAATGGATGTTTATCAGTCACTCAAATCGCTGAAGGAAGTGGAACGAACCTGCATCACGTTGTTTTACATGGAAGATGTAAGCATCGACAAGATTGCAGGAATAACGGGAATACCGGCAGGAACGGTGAAAAGCCACCTGTCGCGTGGAAAAGAAAAATTAGCAACGTATTTAAAAAGAAACGGTTATGACGGAAATAGATAATGATAAACTTCTGAAAGATTTCTTCGCAGAAAACAAGCGGGAAATAGCCGACAACGGATTCAGCCGCCGCGTCATGCACCACTTGCCCGACCGCAGCAACCGGTTGGCACGCCTTTGGACTGTATTCGTAATGACAGTAGGAGCCACGCTCTTCGTCACTCTGGGCGGACTGGAAGCCATATGGGAAACACTGAAAGATGTACTCATCGGCATGATCAACCACGGCGCAACCAGCCTCGATCCGAAATCAATCATCATTGCAACGGTCGTCCTACTGTTCATGGCCGGACGGAAAGTAGTATCAATGGCATAACAATGCTTGTCACACTCTGTGCCAAGGGCTTGGCACAGTTGTGACACCGCACTGGCACAGCAATGACAAGCCGTTGGCACAAGTGTGACAACGGCAGGGAACATAGCAGACAGTTCAGATGTATCGAACGAATATAATTCCCCAGATCAAGAGATTCTTGTTCATTTCTTCTGTTAAAGTATAATAAATTTGCCCTCCTCTCCCGATAGCTCCAAACATAGATGTTGTATCTTTGTTACTTTGTAAACTAAAATAGCGAGAAGAGTTTTGAAACTACGTATATTTCTTTTATTTCTATTTCTGTCTTTATTCCGTGCTCAGGCAGATGTCATCGACAGTTTGATGACGCATCCCAGAGACTCCATAGCTCTGACAAGTGACTCCCTTGTATTACGTTTCTTATCGGAGTCAGGGATTCCTATATCCGATAATAACAAGGTCAGGTTACTGAAAAGCGGACGAGAAAAATTCATTGATTTATTCAGCGCCATCCGTGACGCCAAACACCACATTCATCTGGAATATTTCAATTTCCGCAATGACTCTATAGCCAATGCGCTGTTCGACCTGCTGGCCGAAAAGGTAAAAGAAGGCGTGGAAGTACGGGCCATGTTCGATGCGTTCGGCAACTGGTCGAACAATAAACCGCTCAAAAAGAGGCATCTCAAAAAAATACGCGAACAGGGAATCGAGATTGTCAAGTTCGACCCGTTCACCTTTCCCTACATCAATCATGCGGCACACCGTGATCACCGCAAAATAGCCGTCATCGACGGCGAAGTCGCCTATACGGGAGGAATGAACATCGCCGACTACTACATCAACGGGCTCCCCAAAATCGGTACATGGCGTGATATGCACATGAGAATAGAAGGCGATGCCGTCAATGATCTGCAAGAAATATTTCTTACCATATGGAACAAGGAGACTAAACAAAATATTGGTGGAGAAGCATACTTCCCTAAGCATAAGGGGCAGTCGGACACCACCAATGTAGTCGTCGCCATCGTAGACCGTACACCGAAGAAAAACAGCCGTATGCTCAGTCATGCTTATGCCATGTCGATCTATTCGGCACAGAAAAATGTGCACATTGTCAACCCGTATTTTGTGCCCACATCCTCCATCAACAAAGCGCTTCAACGCACCATCGAACGGGGTGTGGATGTCACGATTATGGTTTCTTCCGCCTCCGATATTCCGTTTACTCCGGACGCCGCCCTCTACAAACTTCACAAACTGATGAAAAGGGGAGCCACCGTCTATATGTACAATGGCGGTTTCCATCATTCCAAAATCATGATGGTCGACGATATTTTCTGCACGGTAGGCACCGCAAACCTGAACAGCCGCAGCCTCCGGTACGACTACGAGACGAACGCTTTCATCTTCAACAAGGAAATTACAGGCGAACTGAACAAAATGTTTCAGAACGATATAGAGCACTGTACGCAGCTGACACCGGAATTCTGGAAAAAGCGCTCACCGTGGAAGAAGTTCGTCGGATGGTTTGCCAATTTATTCACGCCATTTTTGTAATTTTGCATCGCACCAACTTATTGGAAAATTATTCGCTATGAAACAATATTTAGATTTACTCAATCGCGTATTAACTGAAGGAACTGAGAAAAGTGACCGTACAGGAACCGGAACGATCAGTGTGTTCGGGCATCAGATGCGTTTCAACCTCGACGAGGGTTTCCCGTGTCTGACCACCAAAAAACTGCATCTGAAATCAATCATCTACGAGTTACTCTGGTTTCTGCAAGGTGATACGAACGCGAAATATCTGCAAGAACACGGTGTACGCATCTGGAACGAATGGGCGGACGAAAATGGTGATTTAGGTCATATCTATGGCTATCAGTGGCGTTCGTGGCCCGACTACGACGGCGGATTCATCGACCAGATCAGCGAAGCGGTAGAGACGATCAAGCACAATCCCGACTCCAGACGTATCATTGTCAGCGCCTGGAATGTAGCTGATTTAAAGAATATGAATCTGCCTCCCTGCCATGCCTTCTTCCAGTTTTACGTGGCAGACGGCCGGCTGAGCCTGCAACTTTACCAGCGCAGCGCGGATATATTTCTCGGAGTCCCGTTCAATATCGCATCGTATGCACTGCTGCTACAAATGATGGCGCAGGTGACAGGACTGAAAGCGGGTGAATTTATCCATACACTTGGCGATGCCCATATCTATCTGAACCACTTGGATCAAGTCAAATTGCAGCTTAGCCGCGAACCACGCGCATTGCCTCAAATGAAAATTAATCCGGATGTGAAGAGTATCTATGACTTCCAGTTCGAAGACTTCGAACTGGTGAACTACGACCCGCATCCACATATTGCCGGAATAGTAGCGGTATAAAACCATGAGTAAAATATCAATTATTGCTGCCGTAGACCGCCGAATGGCGATCGGCTTTCAGAATAAACTGCTTTTCTGGTTGCCCAACGACTTGAAACGCTTCAAGGCATTGACTACCGGAAACACCATCATAATGGGAAGAAAAACCTTCGAATCGCTGCCGAAAGGTGCGCTGCCCAATCGCAGAAACGTTGTATTATCCACCCGTCCGGATACGGTATGTCCCGGTGCGGAAGTCTTCCCGTCGCTGGAAGTCGCCCTGCAAAGCTGCAAGGAAGATGAGCACGTCTATATAATAGGTGGCGCAAGCGTCTACCGACAGGCACTTCCTCTTGCCGACGAACTTTGTCTGACGGAAATAAACGACGTTGCTCCTGAAGCCGACGCCTTCTTTCCGGAAGTATCTCCGGCTCAATGGCACGAAAAAAGCAGAGAAGCTCATCCTGTGGATGAGAAACATCTCTGCCCGTATGCTTTTGTAGATTACGTGAAACAGTAAGCTATTTTATTCTGTACGATTAATCTTCGTCTTCAATGTCGACCATAATCGGCATCTGCCGCTTTATGGCTTCATGGAAAGAGATCAATGTCTCCGTACGCGCCAACCCCAGAGGTTGCAATTTATCATGTATGATACTCAGCAAATGGTGATTGTTCTTAGCGTAAATCTTGATAAACATATCATATTTACCAGTAGTGAAATGACATTCTACTACTTCCGGAATAGCTTCCAAAGCTCTTGTTACCGAATCAAAGGATTCCGGATCTTTCAGATATATACCAATATAAGCACAAGTTTCATATCCTATCTTCTCAGGATCGATCACATATTCCGATCCTTTCAATATTCCCAGATTAGTCAACTTCTGAATGCGCTGGTGGATAGCCGCCCCGGAAACGTTACACGCTCTTGCTACTTCCAAAAAAGGAATACGCGCGTTCCCTGCTATTAATTTCAGAATTTGCTCATCTAAAGCATCTAATTGATGATGTCCCATTTTTGAATCAAATTGTTTTAATCAATGAATCTTTCATGCAAAGTTAGCTATTTTTCGGCAACAAATACTATGATTTATTACTTTTATTTGCAAATATCGAATAAGTCAACAATAGTTTGTACCTTTGTAAAAAACATAAATATACTATTTATATGAAACAAATTTGCAGTATTCTTCTTTTTTTCCTGATTTCGGCAGGAAGTTATGCGCAAAACTTTGCAGATTATTTTCAGAATAAGACGTTGCGGGTAGATTATATCTTCACCGGAAACAATAAGCAGCAAGCGATCTATCTGGACGAGCTGTCTCAGCTTCCCTCCTGGGCAGGTCGTGAACATCATTTGTCCGAACTTCCGCTCGAAGGCAACGGGCAGATTATCGTCAGAGATCTCGCCACCCGACAGTGCATCTACAAGACTTCCTTTTCTTCTCTGTTTCAAGAGTGGCTGTCCACCGATGAAGCCAAGGAGACAGCCAAAGGCTTCGAAAATACATTCTTGCTTCCCTACCCCAAACAGCCGGCAGAGGTAGAAATCGTGCTGTTCTCTCCCCGCAAGGAAGTGATGACCAGCTTCAAGCACATTGTCCGTCCGGACGATATCTTGATTCATAAACGGGGAACATCGCACGTCACTCCACACCGGTATATGCTTCAGAGCGGTAACGAAAAAGAGTGCATAGATGTCGCTATCCTGGCAGAAGGCTACACAGAAAAGGAAATGGATTTATTCTATCAGGATGCGCAGAAAGCCTGCGAGAGCCTGTTTTCGCACGAACCGTTCCGGTCGATGAAAAACAAGTTCAACATAGTGGCTGTAGCCAGTCCGTCGATTGACAGCGGAGTCAGTGTTCCCCGCGAAAATCAATGGAAACATACGGCTGTTCATTCTCATTTCGATACTTTTTACTCGGACCGTTATCTGACTACAAGCCGGGTGAAGGCCATCCACAACGCTTTGGCCGGCATTCCTTATGAGCATATTATTATCCTTGCCAATACAGATGTGTACGGAGGTGGAGGAATTTACAACTCATATACGCTGACTACCGCTCATCATCCGATGTTCAAGCCTGTAGTGGTCCATGAATTCGGACATAGCTTCGGAGGCTTGGCGGATGAATATTTTTATGATGACGATGTAATGACGGACACGTATCCGCTGGATGTAGAGCCGTGGGAACAGAACATCAGTACACGAGTAAATTTTGCCTCGAAATGGGAAGATATGCTTGCACCGAATACGCCTGTCCCCACACCTGTAGCACAACATCAAAACTATCCGGTAGGTGTATATGAAGGCGGCGGTTACTCAGCCAAAGGTATTTACCGTCCGGCATTCAATTGTCGCATGAAAACGAACGAATATCCTGAGTTCTGCCCGGTATGCCAGCGTGCTATCCAGCGGATTATTGAGTTCTATGTACCTTAATTAAAGGCAGATGCAGGAATTCTTTTTCTTTTAGAATTCCTGTCTGACTCCTGACATAGTAACATCTCATAGTATCATATAACTGATATAATATAACACCCGATAGAGTATAACATTTGGTATAGCAATACCGGGTATAGCAACAAAAAACAATATTGTCAAACTTAAAACCCAAACCGTATGATCAGATTTCAACCGATCACCACATCGGACGTACAACATTACAAATTTATGGAAGAGCTTCTCGTCGAATCGTTTCCACCCGAAGAATATCGCGAACTGGAACATCTTCGTGAATATACAGACCGGATAGGCAACTTCCATAATAATATCATTTTTGACGATGACCTGCCCATTGGCTTTATCACATATTGGGATTTCGATGAATTCTATTACGTAGAACACTTCGCTACCAATCCGGCATTGCGCAACGGAGGCTACGGAAAACGCACATTAGAGCATTTATGTGAGTTCCTGAAACGCCCCATTGTATTGGAAGTAGAACGTCCGGTAGAGGAAATGGCCAAACGCCGTATCAACTTTTACCAACGGCACGGATTTACACTGTGGGAAAAAGACTATTACCAGCCGCCGTATAAAGAAGGAGACGATTTCCTGCCTATGTATCTCATGGTACACGGCAACCTGGATGCAGAAAAGGATTATGAAGGGATAAGACATAAACTCCATACAATCGTTTACGGAGTCAAGGAATAAAGATACAAAAGAATCGTAAAAAACATACTTCAGATAGATTTTAGATCATATACGGCAGACGAAGTTCAGACATAAAGTCTGCCTCTGCCGGAGAATAATAAACAGAGAGGCTAAAAAAGAAGCTAAAAAGAAAGGGCGTCCAATTGCTTGGACGCCCTTCTCTATATATCAAATTAACTAATTATTTCTCACCACGTTTAGTAGAAGAATAGTTAATCTTCAAAGCGTAAGATTTTCTAAGGGCATTCTTCACGTCTGTGATAATACCCATTTTAGTCTTTTGGTCTACTTTCAGAGACACAGTCATCTTAGCTTGGTCACCCTCATTCATACTTGCACGTTCCTGGAAAATGAAGTCTTGTACTTCGCCAACTTCAGCATAGCTGTCGTTGAGCTGAATACGACTTTCAGTACCCATTTTCGCACGATATTCCTGAGTCGGTTCGCCCACATAAATGAATGTCACCAATGATTTCTTCTCCAGTTTTTCGAGTTCAGTACCTTGCGGAAGTGTAAACTGCACCTTTAATGTTACCTCACGCATTGTTGTTACAATCATAAAGAAGAACAACAAGGTAAAGATAAGGTCAGGCAA
>OBYB01000464.1_pt1 | contig 28971 bp, 25 predicted proteins | sample 1538181 | NCBI WGS metagenome assembly OBYB01 (sample SAMEA2580157, study PRJEB22360) | human gut metagenome | biome: human gut; feature: human-associated habitat; material: faeces | place: Denmark | collected 2008/2010 | reverse complement strand
CGGGGACACAAGGATTTTCAGTCCTTTGCTCTACCAACTGAGCTATGGCACCATTTTTATCTCTTTTGCGGTTGCAAAGGTAGTGAAAGTTTTGGACTATGCAAGAGGTTAGGAAATAAAAAACGCTGATAATTCTCTATATGGTTAATTATCAGCGTATATTTTTTTTAGAGGAGTATGGAATAAATCCGTTATTTATGCCTTCTTCTTTTATTTTATTCTTGAGGTTTTGTCATTTTCGGATTTCTATTTGATATCCTCTTTTCCCCGGTTTTGAGGCATTTTGTCTATTCAACCTCTTCCTGTTGAGCGGCAGATTCCTCTTTAAGCGGATTCCAGCCTTGTGCCTTCAGTTCAAATTCCTGTCCGTCGCGGCTGATGAGGGCACAACCCAGTTCCGGCTTAGTGATATGGCCTATCAGCTTAATGCCTTCCATTTCGGAAACCTTTTCATGGTCGGCAATGGGCACGGTGAACAGCAGTTCGTAATCCTCGCCGCCGTTGAGGGCGCAAGTCGTCAGGTTCATGTTGAACTCCTCTGCCATGACGGCCGTTTGGTAGTCGATGGGAATATGCTCCTCATAGATGCGGCAACCGACCTTGCTTTGCGTGCAGATATGCAGTAACTCCGAGGATAGGCCGTCGGAAACATCCATCATGGAAGTAGGCTGAATACCTTCTTTAGCCAACTTCTGAATAATGTCGCGGCGGGCTTCCGGTTTCAGTTGCCGTTCCAGCAGATACTCTTTGCCAGCGAAATCAGGTTGTAAATCTTTGTCACCCCCTTTAAGGACGCTCTTCTCACGTTCCAGCAGTTGCAAACCCATATAGGCTGCACCTAAGTCGCCGGAAACGCAGATAAGGTCAGTCTCTTTGGCGCCGTTGCGATAAACGACCTTTCCTTTCTCACCTTCACCGATACAAGTGATGCTGATTGTGAGTCCCGTATAGGAAGAAGAGGTATCACCGCCTACAATATCCACTCCATATTCCTCACAGGCAAGGCGGATGCCGGCATACAACTCTTCCATATCCTCTACGCTGAAACGTTTGGACAGTCCCAGCGAAACAGTGATTTGCCGGGGTGTACCGTTCATGGCATATATATCGGAAAAATTTACTACGGCCGATTTATATCCCAAATGTTTCAAAGGTACATACGTCAAATCGAAATGTACGCCTTCCAGTAACAAATCGGTGGTTACCAGCACTTCTTTGTCCGCCGGGTAGGAGAGGACGGCGGCATCATCCCCGATGCCGTACCGGCTTGATTCGTTTTTTAATTCGATACTCTCGGTCAGGTGGCGGATGAGGCCGAACTCACCGAGAGTTGCTATTTCTGTTCTCATCTTAATTAGTTGAAAGGTTAAAGTTGATAGTTAAAAGCGAATAGTTACTGCGTACTTACACTGCACGGCAACTTTCAACTCCCGACTATCAACTTTCAACCATTTATTTACTTACGCTCTGTTAATCAACTCCCTCATAATCTCCGTCATCTTCGGCTGTGCGGCATCCGCAGCTTTCTGCACTTCTTCGTGGGAAACTTCTACAATCTTGCCTTCCACACCTAAGTCCGTGATAACCGATACGCCGAACACTTTGATACCGCAGTGGTTCGCTACGATTACTTCGGGAACGGTAGACATACCTACCGCATCCGCACCCAGGATACGGAACATCTTGTATTCCGCCGGAGTTTCAAACGTAGGCCCTTGCGTGCCGATGTACACACCGTGCTGCACCTTGATACCCTTTTCAGCGGCAATTGCATCCGCCTTGCGGATAAGCTCTTTATCGTACGCTTCGCTCATGTCCGGGAAGCGCGGACCATACGGAATATTCCTGCCGTGCAGCGGATGTTCGGGGAAGAAATTGATGTGATCGGTGATAATCATCAGGTCGCCGATTTCAAAATCGGGATTCGTACCGCCGCTGGCATTAGAAACAAACAAGGTTTTGATACCCAGTTCTCGCATTACACGTACCGGGAAGGTCACTTCCTTCATGGAATATCCCTCATAGAAGTGGAAGCGTCCTTGCATGGCCATAATATCCTTATTACCCAGCTTGCCGAAAATCAGTTTGCCGCTGTGTCCCTCTACCGTAGAAACGGGGAAGTTGGGAATATCCTCATACTTTATTTCATACTTCTCGGTAATCTCACCTGCAAGGCTGCCAAGTCCGGTTCCGAGGATAATTGCTGTCTCAGGATGCGTGTGCATCTTACCTTTCAGATAAGCTGCGGTTTCTTGAATACGTTCTAACATAGCCAATAATGTTTTGGTTAAATATATATTGTTGATTTTGTAAAAACTCTATTTCGATGGGAAGCACATAAATGTACGGCTTCAGCGTTTCGTTCAGGTTGGGATGGTTCTTCAGTCGGGTAGCATCTTTCTCTGTCGTGATAATCAGCCTGTTGTCTCCCTTCAACTGGTTAAATTGTTTCTCGATGAGCAGCAAGTCTTTCTCGCCGAAGTCATGGTGGTCGCCAAACTCCAGCAGGCTGACGCTGGGGGTGTAGGATTTCACTTCTTCCACCAGTGGGGCGGGAGAGGCGATACCCGTAACGAGTAGCACCTGTTCGTCTCCGGTGCAGGTAATTCTGCCTTTTGCCTTTTCGGGGAACAGTGGCATCAGCGAGCCATAGCGGAATCTGGAGAAATACAATTGCTGGTACGGATACAGGTTCAACCTCTTGGTGATGATGTTGAAATCTATCGGCTTGATATCATCCGGACACTTCGTTACAATGACTATCTGGGCGCGGTTTTTCCCGCAGGCGGGTTCGCGCAGTCTTCCGGCAGGCAACAGGGCGTCGTCACACAGCAACCGGTGGTAGTCGGTCAGCAGGATATTCATTCCTGCCTTTACATGGCGATGCTGGAAGGCATCGTCCAGTAACACTGCATCCACGGCGGGACTCTTCAATGTAAGCAACTGCTCGATGCCGTGACAGCGGTTTTCATCTACCGCTACCCGTATATCCGGAAACTTGCTCTTTATCTGATAGGGCTCATCGCCGATTTTCTGTACGCTGCTTTCGGCGGTTGCCAGTATGTAACCTTTGCTCTTCCGTTTGTATCCGCGGCTCAGTGTGGCTACGTTTATGCCCTCATTCTGCAATAACTTTATCAGATACTCCGTATGCGGCGTCTTGCCCGTTCCACCTACGGCGATGTTGCCTACACATATCACAGGAACGTCAAAACTCCTTGACCGGAGCCAGCCCCAGTCAAAGAGTTTGTTTCGCAAGCACACCCCTGTCCCGTAGAGCCAGGACAAGGGATATAGCCAATGATGTATTTTTACGGATGCATCTTTCATTTAAATTTATTGTATGTTCAGTTCAAATGGTACGCGTGCCTGTATGCGGTCTATCTTGTCAAAGTTCTCGATGATGCTGAACTGACGGTACATATCGCTCATTTTGCCGTTCAGCATGCGACCCTTGATATAATTTCCGGGATTCGTATTCATCAGGCTTTCCAGGAAACCCTCTTTCTTCGGATAACTCATTACGGTGTAAGCGTCTACGCCTGCTTTTGCAATGGCAATCTCCAACGCCTTGTCCAGGCCGCCCAATTCGTCCACCAGTCCCAGTTCTTTGGCAGTGCTTCCGGTCCACACACGGCCTTGCGCTATCTTGTCCAGTTCTTCCATACTGATGCCGCGTCCGTCGGAGCAGCGGGTCAGGAAGAGTTCGTAGCCGTTGTTGACGTACATCTGCATCAATCCCTTTTCACCGTCGTTCATGGGGCGGGTCAGGTTGCCGAAGTCGGCATACGGGTTGGTCTTTACTACGTCGAAGTTCACACCCAGTTTCTCCGTCAGCCCTTTGGCGTTGGGCATCATTCCGAAGATGCCGATAGAGCCGGTCAGTGTGGTAGGTTCGGCAACGATGGTATCGGCATTGCAGGAGATGTAGTAACCGCCCGATGCGGCATAATCGCCCATGGATACGATTACCGGTTTCTCCTTTTTCAGTTGGTTTACGGCGTACCATATCTGTTCGGAACCGTATGCGCTGCCACCCGGAGAGTTCACACGCAGCACTACGGCTTTTACATTTTCGTTATCTTTCAGCTTACGCAGGTCTTTGATAACCTTTTCGGAGTTGATACCCTCGTCGGTAGAGGCGGACGAACCGCCGTCAATCTCACCATACGCATAATATACGGCAATTACGTTTCCGCTCTTGTCTCTGGGCACGTTCTTTTTCACGTTTATCATGTCCTGAATGCCCAGTACCGGCATGTTGTCGTCCTTGTCGATGCCTGCCAGGTTTTTCAGGTAGTCGCGTACATCATTCTTATATATTAAGGTGTCCACCAGTCCGTTCTTCACGCTTTCCTCTGCGGGGTAGAACATCAGCATGCGGTCAGCTTCCTTGTTCAATGCCTCTACGGACAGGTTGCGCGATTCGGCAACGGCGTTCGTAATCTGTCCCCAGATGGAAGACAGGTATACATTTATCTGCTCGCGGTTGGCTGCACTCATTTCGGTGGAGATAAACGGTTCTACTGCCGATTTGTATGTACCCACCTTAAACACCTGCATCTCCACACCCACTTTCTCCAGTAAATTCTTGAAGAACATGGGAGTAGCTGCCAGTCCCCGCCATTCGAGCATACCTTGCGGGTTCAGCAGAACTTTATCGGCCACGCTGGACAGGTAGTATAACCCCTGCGTATAGGTATCACCGTAGGCTACGACAAACTTGCCCGATTCCTTGAAGTCTTTCAGAGCATTGCGAATCTCTTCCAGCGAGGCGAACCCCGCTCCCAGTGAAGTAGCCTGAATATAAATACCTTTGATATCCTCGTTCTCTTTCGCTTTCTTAATGGAAGAGAGAATATCGTCCAGTCCGTATGTCTTGTAATCATCCTTCATAATAAGGTCCAGTGGGTTTTCCTGGCTGCGTTCGGCCAGTGTACCGTTCAAGTCCAGCATCATGACGGAGTTCTTACGTACTTGCGTTTCCGATTCCGAGGATGAAACCATACTGAAAACTACGAGAATACTGATGAAAAACAACACAACGCTCGATATAACAATACCGGTTACGGTGGCGAGTGTAAATTTCAAGAAATCTTTCATTGTCTTATTGTTTTTGGGTATGCTAACTTTTCAAGCTAACAAAGATAAATAATTAGGTTGATATTTTCCCTATCTGTCGCATGAATTTTCAGTTTGTCACATGGGGGGCTTTTATTCTGCATTTTTACCGGGGGATATAAATAAAAAGAGCCTGCCGCTTTTTTTGTGCGACAGACCCCTTTATGCAGTGAATGCAGTGAAGAATTCTTTCTCCTTATATTTAAGAGAGGGAATTCTTTGTTATAGGTTTCTCGCTTTCCGCTTCAACAAATGAGATAAGAATATCTTTTATTTTTTCTTTTCCCCCGATAGGTTCTATTGTCTTTCTTTCTATAACGACCTGATACGTTTTATTAAATGCAATATTATAAGCCATTTGTCGCCTTGTTTCATCCAAAAAACCGATAGATTTAAAGTTATCTCCTTCGGCCGATTCAAAGGCATAGTTTCCTGTTCTGATATTGATTGAATAGAATCTGCCGCACAGTCTGATTTCTTCCTTATTATCAAATTCAAAATCGGATAGGTTAGCTAATATTTTTTTTGTATCATGGGTGCTGATATCCTGTTTGTATGAAGTCTTAGAGTTGGCATTGTACCATTTGATTCCTACTGCCAGACTTTCTTCGTTTAAGAAAGAAACAAAGTCATTGTACTTTTTCAGAATATTTTTGTCGTATAATCCGGAAAAGTCCAGGATGCTCTTCTTATCATATCCTGCCTTGAATAATTGTATTAAATCTTGTGCGAAATCATCAGAATATGTCGTACTGAAAGATGTTTGCTGATTAATCGGTTTCAATATGATTCTGATAGAGCCGGCAAGCGAGTACATATATTCATATTGTGTATCTAAACGTAATTCTCTGTCTATATTTTGCTTGGCATTTCTCTCTAAATAGGTATTTGAGTGTTTTACTCTTTTAATAAACTTGGACGACATCGACTTTCTGATATCCTCTATTTTGGGTATTATCGGAGCAAACTTGTTCAAGGGGATGCTGCCGTATTTCACATCTTTCCCGCTGATATGTATTTCTAATATTCCGGAAGAGTATTTCTGGGAAATAGCAGCTAAATCAATAGTGTCTTCGATTTCAAAGGCATAGTAAGAATTTTCCGTTGGAGTGTATTCTTCTGGCAAGTTGGCAATCGGCACAAGTTTAATGTTATGATAATGTATCTTATCATCAATATCTACGGTGTATACAAATCCGTCATTAGGTTGTGTTATTATGGAATGTAGCGTACTTTTCTTTTCTAAATACTGTTGTATTGAAAAAATATCGGTTCTGATAACGACCCACCTGTTATATTCATTATCTACATCCACCCAGTAGAATAAGTAGTTTTCTCCCTTGTTGCTTACGTAATGAGACAATAAAGGCCCATCATAGTAAATCAAGTCAGCAACTTTAATAAGTTTACTGAAATCAAAATTGATACTGAAACCGTTTATTGTCTTCATATTAGTATTTTTATAATCTTAAATTTATCGGATAAATCACATTCGCAATATTCGTATAAGTCAAAATGGCTTTCATTATTGACTGGCGTAATTAAACCGTCTTCTTTGTTTAGTGTTCCGTTGCATAAAGCATCTCCCATAGTGCGGGCTATATTCCGCATATTGGCTTTTAGTGCATTGTACTTTTGAATGGCTTTATCCTTTTGTTCAAAACAGGATAATGCATATCCTGACGTATTTATTCTTTTCTTGTCCGTATCTGAAATTATCCGTTGCGGGTTTTGTATATATACCGGTTTGTGGTTATTGGGATTTATCTCTCTAAAAACGTATCTGTAGGCATCTTTGTTTTGGGGTTCGGATAAAGGCGGAAGTTTGGCTCCTTCATTGATTAAGACATCTATTTCCGACTGATATTTGAAAGCTGCATTCGCCATGTTTAACACATTTTTAGTGTCGCAAAGATAGGGAATATTTTTTAGCAGAAGGGTTTATCGGATATTTTCTTTTCCAAACATGCTTTTTATCATAAGAATAAAGTGATCAGGTTCTTTAATAAAATAATAAGCTGTATACTTCCTTGGCATTTAAAACAATCCCCCCTCTCATTTGTTGCTAAAACAATTTTTTTATTCATTATTTTAGTAACAAGTTCTGTGTTTAGGTGCAAAATGTGTACTTTTACGCAGGCAGTAATGCTTAATTGGTAAATGAACTTACAAAACAAGAAGAAAAAGTTGAGTATTCGTGTTGTCATACATCCTTGTAAAGCGAGCGCAGCGGGAGTTTACTCCCTTGCGATTCGCGTGCTGTACTGCCGTAAGAAGAAAGAATACTCTTTGGGGTGGCGGGTCCACGAGTCGAATTACCGGCGGGATGCCGACCGGGTGGTTTATTCGTCCGAGGGTATCCTCACCCGTAGGGAAGTGAGCCTCGTCAACCGTCTTATCAGGAACGAGAAAGAAGACCTTGTCAGGAACTACCGTCTGCTGGAGAGAACCGCTCCCGGCTTTACGCTGGAGCGCCTCATGCTGAAACACCGGAAGGAGCAGTACGACCAGAGTGTGGATAAATTCATCCTGCAATACATCGATACCCTGCTCGAAGAGGGGAAGCAAAGCACTGCCGCTTCCTACACAAGCGGGCTGTACTCGCTGTTGCGTTTTTGCAGTTTGAGGAAAATCAACTTCAAAGACATCGACTATGTGTTCGTTACGGACTATATACATTACCTGCGCATGCGCGGCATTTCGGAGAACAGCATCCACATGTACCTCAGCAATTTCCGGGCGGTGTACAATAAGGCACGCAAGCAAGGCATCAGGGTATGTGGCGAAAATCCCTTTGCCGGGCTGAACGTGCGCAGGCAGGAAACGGTGAAACGGGCGTTGAGCAAGGAAGAGATAGCGCTCATCGCTTCGGCCGACCTGCGGCGGTATCCCCAGTTGGAAGCGGCGCGCGACCTGTTCATGTTCAGTTTCTACTGCCGGGGCATGTCCTTCGTCGATGTAATCCGCCTCAAGCACGATGGCATTGTGCGCGATACGATATTCTACACCCGCAGCAAAACCGGGCAACGGTTGCAGATAGGACTGCTGCCCGCCATGAAGGAGATTATTGAAAAATACAGGACATCCGGCCCGTACATTTTTCCTTATATCCACGGACAGTCACCGCGAGATGCCTACACGCAATACCGCTACTCTTTGGGAACGGTCAACCGTTACCTCAAACGCTTGGGCACATTGCTCAACATAGGCATTCCGCTCACCACTTATGTGGCGCGGCACTCGTGGGCCACCATAGCCAAGAATGAAGGTATCCCGATATCCTTAATCAGTGAGGGACTGGGACATACGTCCGAAAAGACAACCCAAATCTACTTGAGCTCCTTTGCGGTCGATACCCTGAACAAGGTCAATGAAAATGTGGCGGATGCCGTATCGGATTGTATTAAAAATGCGGGTGAAAAAATCATCTGTCTACATAACACAGATAAAACCTAAGAAACGACTCAAATAAACCGAACTTTTCTACTTGCTTTCGCTATATATACTTTGTCCCTGTTCTTTGATGTTGCAAAGGTAGAGGATATTTTTGGATATTGCGTTATCCAAATCAACCAATCAGTTATCCAAATTAACCAATCTGTTATCCAAAATTACAAAGTGTTGAATATCAGTGCTTATTTTTTGCTGTTTTTTTTGATTTCCTGCCTTAATTCGCTGGGCGAGCAGCCGAAATTGTTTTTGCAATACTTGTTGAAACCAGCTGCGGAAGTGAAGCCCAACTCGTATGCCACCTCTTTTATAGAGATGAAATCGTAATTGAGTCGGGATAGTATTTCCTTGTTTTTTTGTTTCTGAAGCCAGGATTGAACGGTTTCTCCAAACTCTTGCGTGAACTTGCGATGAAGCTCGGAACCGCTCATGCCCAACAATTTTGCCAGCTCTTGTTTGCTGCGCACCCGGTCTTTGTGTTTGAGAACGGCTGCCTTGAAGTCTACCTCGATTCCCATTATAGGGTAGAGGAGTTGGATTATTTCGCTCTTTGTGTAGGCTGTGCGGAAGATGATGAACAACTCGCGCTCTTTGAGTTCGTGCAGGTGCTTGCAGTTGACGCCCGCCTGGAGATAGGACTCCAACAGATGCAGGAACATGTCCAAAGGGGTACGCACGGAAAGCGGTTTGAAGCACAGGGGTGTGTTCTGGGCTTCTTTTAAATAGCTGCTAAGCATGTGTTTGTCGCACAGCGAGATTGCATCGTGAAAGAATGACAGACTGATGTATGTGCCCGGCCGGATAACCGTGCCCGTGTAATGCGATGAAAGGGGGATGAAGATGAATTCACCCGCACGGACTCTTGTTTCTTCCTTGCTGTCTTTGGTGATGCTGACTTCGCCTGACAAAATAAATATCAGGTGGTTGGCCTTAATCTCTTGTTGCCGGTTGTCGAAATGTTCTCCCGAAACAGCTTCTTTCAGTGCGAAACCGGCGTCTTCCTCAGTCTTGTAGTTCACACATGAGGTGTGTTCTTTAATGTAGTTCAGTTTCATTTTATGTACTCGATTTAAAGTTAATAATTTCGTTGTTCTATTGCCATGTTTCATTTTTTGTTTCAGAAAAACGAGTGTATCGAAGCATAGGCTTGATTGTCATTTTGTCATTTATAACGGCATGTAGAGTTTCTTTTGTTGGTGTTTAAAGGAAGAAACTCTTCATTACTGCGTGCATTTTAAGGACAGAATGGTATCAGACCGAAGTCCCGATACATCCTCGTTTTTCTTTTTGTTTCAGGAAAATCGTTCATGCCGGATAGCATTGAAACGTTTTCTCTTTTTTAATTATCTGATTACTAATGAAATGTACATTAATAATCTGTTTTATGTAAACAGATGAAATTTCTAAAAGCAGCAAAAGGAAAATTAACCTCTATAAACAGGTAAAAGATTACGAATAAAACGAAAGAGAATATGCGAAAGAATTTTACGATTTTTATGATTACCCTACTTGTTGCGCTTCTATCCGGAACGGCTTCGGCGCAGCGTCTTGCAGTGAAAAGTAATTTGCTGTACGACATCACCTCTACCATTAATCTCGGAGTAGAGTATGAGGTAGCTCCCCGTTGGACGCTCGAAATGTCTGCCAACTACAATCCGTGGAGCTTCTCGGACAATAAGAAGATGAAACTTTGGATGCTCCAGCCCGAAGCGCGCTATTGGCTGTGCAGCGGTTTCTCCGGTCACTTTTTCGGAGCGCACCTGTTGGGCGGGGAGTTCAACTACGGCGGTATGCTTCCTTTCGGCATCACCCCTTCATTATCCGGATTGGGCAGTAAGCGCTACCAGGGTTGGATGGCGGGAGCCGGAATAGGCTACGGATACAACTGGGTGTTGGGCAAGCGCTGGAATCTGGAAGCTACGTTAGGAGTGGGGTACATCCATTTCGGATATGACCACTTCGAGTGCAAGACCTGCGGCGACAAGCTGGGCAGCGGCAGCAAGAACTACCTGGGCCCCACCAAGGCAGGCATCTCCCTTATCTATATAATAAAGTAACGAACCAAGAAGCGAAGATTATGAAATATTGTGTGCTATTATGTGGACTGCTGCTGATGCAGGCAGTCGGTTTATCGGCTAAGGAACGGGCACGGTTGCAGGCGGATGATGTGAACATCAGCCGCAGCGGTGACAGCGTGCACGTATCCTTCAGGCTGAAGGTAGAAAGATTGGCTAAGGATTACATTTTGAGAGTAACCCCGTTATTGTACGGGAAAGACGGGCAGCAGGCTGTGCTTCCGCCATTGGAGTACGGCAGCCGCACGGCACAGATTGTTAAGTGGAGAGAAAAAAGAGTGAAAGAAAAGCGGAAGTCTGCCTCTGCATACCACAAGTCGGGAGAAGAGGTTGCCTATACCTTCGTCTTTCCCTACGGGGAATGGATGAATGGCGCTTCCCTGCGTTTGGATGCAAAGAGCAAAGGGTGTTGCAGCGAAGAAATGCTGCCGCCCGTGCTTTTGGCAGAGGATGTGGCGCTCATTGTTCCCGTCGAACAGCCCGTGCCCGTAATTCCGGCTCCCGTTGTAGAGACTGTTGCCGAACAGTTGGCGCAGGAGAATACCTTCCTCGAAGAGTGGACGGGAAGCACCAGAAGCGATGAGGCTGCCGTTGCCGACGATACGGAAACAGCGATGGCCATTCATTTCCCGATAGGGAAGTGGGATGTCCTGCCCGATTACGAAGATAACCATATTGCTTTGGATCATCTCGTGTCCGTCCTCGACAAGATTGCCGGAGCAGAGGACTCACGCATTGCCAGAATTCTTGTGGTGGGAGCGGCTTCTCCCGACGGTTCTGCAAAGCTGAATGAATACCTTGCCGGTAAGCGTGCGCAGGCATTGACCGATTATATTACAAGCCACACCGCCCTTTCTCCCTCTCTGTTCGAGATAAGCAATATCGGCGTGGCATGGAATGCCCTGCGCGCTCTGGTTGCCGACAGCGATATGGCGGGCAAGCAGCAGGTGCTGAACATTATCGATACCGTTCCGGTATGGGATGCTACCAAAAATGTCGGCCGTTTGGGGCTTATCATGCAACTGAATCAAGGCAAGACCTATGAGTATATGAAACGGCACTTCTTTCCGAAGCTTCGTAATGCAGGATATATAAAGGTGTTTTATGAAGCGCAACTGTAGATTGAAAGCTTGAAACGACAGTAAACAAACCAATTTTATTAATATTTTTTTGAAACAACAATGAAGAAGATTAATTTATTAGCAGTGGCTCTTGCAGCCTTCACCATGTTTTCATGCTCCAACGAGGAGATTACCGATTTGGGCAGTAATGCTCCGGGCGAAAAGGCTACTCTCACCATCAGGGTGGAAGGAGCAGGTAATAACGTGGCGCAGTCGAGAGCGACAGGTAGTGCCGGTACTACAACCGATGTTGTAATTAACGACTACGTCGTATTCATTTTCCGTGACGGCGGTGCTTTGGACTGTCCGCCTCATTACAGTTCTTCCAACGCGGCGGCTACGATAGCCGACGGTACAACTGCTGCCAAGACGGCTTATGTAATAGCCAATACCGGTGTACTTGCCAATGGCCCTTTTGCTAATGTAACAAAGGAAGCTGACCTTAAGGCCGTTACCGCTGACTTGATGTCCAATAACAACACGGCTACCCAAACGAAAGATAACCTTTGGATGTCCGGTGTGGAAGATATAACTTTCAACGGTACAAGCGGTTCGGTTACCGTACAATTAGGTTTCGTTGCAGCCAAGATTGAACTTATCGTTAAGGACAACCGTACCAATCTCACCAGTGGTAGTAATATTACGATTACAGACGAAAACGTTGTATTGCTGTATGCGGGTAAAAGTGGAAAATTCTTTGGCACAGAAGCAGAAAAGACAACTCAATCCGAATTCTATTCGGGCGATGTTTCTTATATAACAAGTGTTGGCTCAAATATTACAGAATCCGCAGCTTTGAAAGATGCGGTAAGCGCAGCTTTTACAGCTAATGCAGGTGGTGATGTTTTCAACCACTTCTACACCTTCGGTAACGATGGTGCGATTCAACCGACAATTCTTGCCATGCAGTCTAAAAGAACGATAAACGGTAATGATGAAATCATTTATTACCCGATTCAGTTCACAGCAGATGATGCCGGACAAACTATCAAACCGGGTAATTATTACACCGTAACCCTTACCTTGAATGGTGACGTGGATGCCGGTGGTGGCGGTGGTGTTACCAATCCGGATCTGCCGCTCATCGATTCATCGGTAACGGTCACTATCACGGCAGCCTCATGGACTCCTGTAACTTTTGACAAAATTTTCCTATAGAATTTCATCTTATTCTTTAAAGCTGCACCGAAAGGCGGGTATCTCCCCCGTGCCCGCCTTTCTTTTCACTCATGCCATTGATAAAATTCAATAACTAAAAAACAATACTGACCATCAATTAAAAAAACAACTCATGCAGAATAACAAATTCCATTATAGCCTGCACATACTGCCTATCTTGTTCTTTATGGCATTTGTATCTGCAAGCTGCATCAAGGACGACCTCGGCGATTGTCCTGCTCCCCGCACTCCCGGCTTTTCCTTACAGTTAAAGGCTTTTGATGCCGATGGTGGAAGCCTCGACAGTGAAACGATAAAAGACATCACGCTTTATATATTCGATGCCGATAAAGCATTGCTCGACATCCGCAACGTTCTCCTTTCGGAAACCGTGACCCTGGATTATCCCGGACACGACAACTTGAAACTGGTGGCGTGGGGCAATGGCAAACAAGGCGCCCAGTCGATGCCCGCATTGAAAGAGGGCGACCACTTAGAGACGGCATTCGTGTCGCTCATCCAAACCCGGACAACCTTACCCGTGGCAGGCTCGCCCAACGACCTGTTCTACGGCACTATAGATATAACTCCCGCTGCCGACGCTTCTGCCAGGGAACTCCCCTTGCGCCGCAAAGTCTCAGGGGTAGCCATTACGGCGCGCCACCTCAGAGAGTATATAGGCAGCACCGAAGGCGAGTACCACTACATCGTGCGCAAAACCACCGACAAGCTCGACTTCTACGGCAGGTCCAACGGCACGGAAGTAAGCTACCGCCCTCAGGCGGCATTCAATGACAAAGGCGAATTCGTATCCCCTGCTTTCAATATATTCCCCACCGAAGCGGACATCAAGATAGACATCTACCACCGCGACGTGCTGAAAACCACCGTAATTACCGACAGCAACGGTAACCCCCTGCGTGTGTCGGAAGGCAGGCTGCTCAATGTGCTGGTAGACTTTCAGGGAGCTGTAAGCGTAGACGTCAGAGTCACCGACTGGGGCAAACAGGCGATATGGAAAGAATTTTAATGGCGATATAGCATAGAAAAAGAAACTGTTTATGATGAAAAAGATAGCAATCCTGTACTTTCTCGGTGCACTGCTCCTTTCGGGGTGTGTGCGCGATGAATTTGATACCACACGTGTGGAAGAAGGCTTGGCGGCACATGTCGGACTGAAAATGGTGATGCCCGATATGGGCGGTGAACACGGTGAGGGAAGCACACGCAGCACTGCCGATACCCGTGCCGTAGATGACGATGTGGAGAACAGGCTGGAAACCCTGCGCGTACTGATATTCGACAGCAATGGCGATATAGTGACCAATAACGTATATACGGAACAGTCGGCAGGTTCGCTTTCGTCGCTTCGGATAGAAACCCGGTCGGGTGGCAATCGTACATTCTGTTTCGTTGCCAACAACAAGGACGATATGGACGAACAGCTGTCTGCCATCACTTCCTACGATGCTCTCCGTGAATTTGTGATGACAGCTTCCGGCTTGTCCTTCGGCCTGAACTCCACCGATCCTCTTATTATGACTGCAATTGTGGAGAACGTAAACGTGCAGCCGGGTAACAATGCCATTGATACCCCCGTACAGTTTCAATACCTGGCTGCAAAACTCACGCTGCGTGTCATTGACGAGACTCCTGTCGAACATACTGTATCCGTTATCGGCTGGGACGTACTGGATGCTCCGGCGCGCAGCTACCTCTTTGCGAATGACACAGATGTCAATCCCGACCCGGATACCTCTGCCGATAAAGACGAATATTGGATGACGACCTCGGTGGATTATCCTTTTGAAAAAGAGGATGACATTCAGCTTATAGAACCAGGATCAAGTCGAATGGTTAAGAGATTTTCTCAAACACTCTATTTCTTCGAGAACCGTCGCGGCGAACGGGTTCCTAATACCTTACCCACCAATCCCGACGAACGATATCCCAATATGGCTATAGACGATGGGGACTCCCGTGGTAAGGCATGGTTCAAACCCAAGCGCGCCACCGCTATTGTCATCACCGCCATGCATAAGACTGTAGACGCAGCGAAGGAGATAAAGGCGTATATCTATTTGGGCGGTAACAGTTATAAGGATTACAATATCCGCCGCGGATATCATTATACAATTGATGTAAAAGTGAGAGGAACCAACAATATCCAGATAGATACGAATTTAAAGGTTGCCGATGGTAATTTTGTGGTAGACTATGGCAAGAACCTTACAATGGATGCGCATCCCGATTTCCGCCCCATGCGCATGCATGCCGCTAATGGCACGGGAACCATGGAGATACTCGACGCGCAAGGCAGGACTTACGATGAACCGGGTTTTGATGCTACTTGGCTCAAAATCTCTCCCTTGAACCTGATGTACCATCAGGTGAAGCAGTTGCCGCCCAATGATGAGTGGCAGCAAGCTGCCGAACCTCAAAGTAAAATCGTGCGTCCTAAGTATATTCCGCACAAGAGCGTCCGGGAAAAATTGGCGAGTAAAGGCGGTTGGAACACTATTCCTGCCGGTAAGGAAGATGATGACAATATGACATTTGCCGATGCCACCTACCGCATGTGCTATAAGATAACGGACATACCGTTTGCCGATGTCACGGTTACTAATCAGACATTGCATGTTTATGCCGATGAATTTCTGGAGAGAGACGGTGACCGCACTGCAAAAGTGCGTTTTACCTACCGCAATAATGCTACAGGAGTGGAGGAAGTCAAGACTATTACTGTCAGCCAGAAAGGATATTATTCTTTCTATCTGGATGATAACGACCCCAATGCCGGACTGTGTGTACTGAACGAAGACGGAACACCGAGTAATGTACGCAAAAAAATGGTGGGGGAAAGATTTCCGGAGTATAAATTGGCCATGAATCCGGGAGTTTCTCCTGTTCTGCAGAATCTATTGTCTATGGAATGGGGATTTCCTAACTCTTATATCTATAGTGGTGATGATAAATACCGCAACGGTAAATACCTGACGGCAAATCTGGTTTATAAGGATGTTGTCAGAAAGGATAATGAGCCTGTCGAATTCGGACTTGGCAGTGACTCTTACCGGAATATGTTTAATGGTGGAGCACTGGGGGTGGACGGAAAGCCTCTTCAAGCCTATACCGGAACGAATACCGGAGCGCCATATTATTATCCGGATCCAGCCGGAGATATTTATCATCCCATATACAAAAGCTCTGCAGCCCGGTATTGTTTTGAGAAAAACCGTGACCTGAATGGCGACGGTATTATTGATGATTCTGAGACTTTTTGGTATTTGCCGGCGCTGAATGAAGTGTATCTCCTTGCGATAGCCACCAATGTAGAAGATTTTGCTTTTGGAAGAGCTGTTCATCAGACTTCTACTGAAGGTGGAGCAACTGTTTCGAGAACCGTTAAAATGTACGGTGGTAAAGGTACGGGTTCCTATTTATATCCAAATTACTCTGAAGATAATAAGAATTATGGGGGTCAGCTTCATAAGATTACCCGTTGTTGGAGAGAGTTGAAATAAGGCAAGAATATGGTTTTATTAAAATTAAGTTACAATATAGAATGAAAAATAGCATGAAAATAATACTGACCTTGTTGGCTTGTTTGCTGGCAACAACAGCCGGCTATGCCCAAAGAGTATATAAGGAAGGTGGGAAAGTTATCATAGATGCCTCGGCAATACCGCATACGAAGGTTAAGAAAGCGAGGACTACCGATGCTACACTTGATGCCCCGGGAACAAATACCCTTGAGAATTTAAGTTCACATATAAATAATGATAAGGTATATTACAAATTTGAGGTTTCACCAGACTATACTTCTAACTATAAATATACATGGTTTGATGCATTAGAGGCATGTGCGAATTCGACAAAGGACGGTGGAGGTTGGCGTTTGCCGACACAGAAGGAGCTGCTATTGATATGGGTACTGACGCCTGAACTGGAACAGTTTGGCATCTCTCCTCCTGAGACTAGTACGGGGCAATACGCCGTTTCTTATATGCTGTCGGCTACTGAATATTCTGCTGGTACCGTAGGCATAGTTCAAAATACTTATAGAAATAGTGTGCTCACGATGCGTTGTCTAAGTGGTAATATATTTTCGTCGGTTGGTGTAATAAGGAAAGATAACCGCGAAAGATACCGTTTTTTTCGCTGTATCCGCGACCTTGATTAATCCCGTTTCATCCTTGCCTTCAGTCATTCTCCAATAACTGAAAACGATAAAAACAATCAAAATGAAAAAGATAACTGTCTTGTACCTACTGTGTATGCTGCTCCTTTCCGGTTGCACGCGCGATGAATTCAATACCGTCCGTGTGGAAGAAGGCATTGCTGCACGTGTCAGCCTGAGAATGCTGCCGCCCGATATGGGCGCTGCAAGCAGTACAGGCAGCGGTACCCGCACCGTTCCTTCCGATGTGGAGAACCGGCTGGACAACCTGCGTGTATTGATATTCAACGGTAGTGGCGAGCTGGTGACCAACCGCAAATACACGGCACAGCCCAATGGGCCATCGCTCTCGTCTCTCCAGATAGATACGTGGTCGGGCAGTAACCATACATTCTGCTTTGTGGCAAACACTAAGGACGATATGGACAGTCGGCTGGCTGCCGTTACCTCTTACGATGCCCTCCGTGAATTCATGGTAACGGCGTCCGGTTTAGACTTCGGTCTGAACTCTACCGAGCCTCTTGTGATGACCGCAATCCGGGAACATGTAGACGTGCAGCCGGGCACCCATACCATCACAACCCCCGTACAGCTTCAATACCTGGCGGCAAAGCTCACGCTCACCGTCACCGACGCAACTCCCGCGGGGCAGGAAGTAACCATCATCGGCTGGGATGTGCAGGATGTTCCGGTGCGCAGCTACCTCTTTGAGAGCAATGCCGACATTAATCCCAACCCGGATACCACTGCCGACGACAAAGATGAATACTGGCTGACAAGTGCCGTAGACTACCCCTTCGAAACGGAAGACAAACAGGCAAAGACCGTTTCCCAAACACTCTATCTCTTTGAGAACCGCCGGGGCGGACGTATAGCCAAAGCATTGCCCGGTGACCCCGGCAAGCAATATCCGGGCATGAAGCAAGACGATACCGACTCACGTGGCAAGGCATGGTTCAAACCCGGGCGCGCCACCGCCGTTGTCATTACTGCCATGCACACAACCGATGTCGAAGTGAAGCGGGTAAAGGCATATATCTACTTGGGCGAAGACAACCACAGCGATTACAACATTCGTCGCGGCCATCACTACACCTTTAACATTACAGTGCGTGGCGTTGACGACATCAAGGTAGATACGAATGTGGACTCTTCCGTAGGCGATTTCCTCATAGACTACGGCAGCAACCTGACAATGGACGCGCACCCCGATTTTCGTCCCATGCGCATGCACGCCGCAAACGGTACGGCCGTTGTGGAGATACTCGATTCGCAAGAACGGACCTGCAATGAATCGGGTTTTGATGCCGACTGGCTGAAAATCTCTCCCTTGAATCTGATGTATCATCAGGTGAAGCAGTCATCGCCCGGCGATGCGTGGCAGCAGGCAGCCAACCCCGAAAGCAAGTTTGTGCGTCCCAAATATATTCCGCACAAAAGCATCCGGGCAAAGCTGGAAGCTGAAGGCAAGAGCGGCTGGCCTGCCGTTCCCTCAAATCTGGACGATGACGATAGCCTGCCCTTTGCCGATGCCACCTACCGCATGTGCTACCGGATTACGGATATACCGTTTGCCGATGCGTCCGTAATCGACCGGACTTTCTACGTCTATGCCGACGAATTTTTGCAGAACGGCGGCAACCGTACCGCACGGGTGCGTTTCTCGTTCTATAAGAATGGGGGAGATCCGGATAAACCGGAAATACGGATTTTCATTATCAATCAGTCGGGGTATCTCTCTTTTTATACGGATGATAATCATAAGGGTGCAGGGCTGAATCTTTTGAATGAGGACGGAACGCCGGGCAGTGTGAAAAGGAAAATGGTCGTGGAAAGGTATCCGGAGTTCAGCATGGTGATGAATCCGGGCATCGACCCTTCGCTGCAGAACATAAGCACGATGCAATGGGGATTCTCCGACGATTATGTTTACAACAGTCCGGACAAATTCCGCAATGGCAAGTTCCTGACGGCAAATATGGTGTACACCGATGTACGGCGTACAGATAACGAGGCAACCGGATTTGGAATGGCATCCGACTCTTACAGGGATATGTACGGAAGCGAGCTACGCAATGTTAAAATCGGTGCTTATACCGGTACTGTTACCGGAGCACCCTATTATTATCCGGATCCTGCCGCAGATATTTATCACCCGATATACAAGAGCTCCGCCGGACGGTATTGCCACGAGAAGAACCGCGACCTGAACGGTGACGGCATCATCGACGAATCCGAAACCAACTGGTATCTGCCTGCGCAGCAGGAGTTGCTCCTGATGCTTATTGCCCTGCCCCAGAACGAACGTAATTTTGCAGGCAGCAGTTTTATCTCTTCTACTGAAACAGGACCTCGTAACTATGGTTACGCAGCGTTTGGCATAAGGCAGGGCTATCCCTTTATATTCAGCAATACGCAGGGTAAAATGGCGTCGGTGACTTATACCGTCCGTTGCGGCAGGGAACTGAGGTGATGTTGCATGTGAATGAATGTACGGTTATACGCAAATGAAACAGCAATGAGGATATGAGAAAAAGCATGAGAACATTATGGGTTGTGCTGTGTTGCCTGACGGTAGCGGCAGGTTATGCCCAGGAAGTGGTGAAAGAGAACGGAAAAATCATTATAGATGCTTCTGCCATACGGCACACCAGGACTAAGAAAGCGCGTGCCACGGACGGCACAAATGCCAGGCTCGGTACGGATAATGAAACCAATATCGGTTCGGCAGCGAGCGACGAGCAAGTGTATTACAGGTTTGAACTGTCTGCAGCCAGATTTTCCGCTACCTGGATTAATGCTGTAAACAGGTGCAAGAATCTTACCGATGATGGCGGCGGCTGGCGCTTGCCCACACTTAAGGAAGCGATACTGATTTACATCCTGTGGCCGGAGCTACAGAAAGCAGGGCTGACGGGAGTGGCAGGAGGAACGGCTACCGAAGCGGGTGGGGGCGGAAACACATACCCGTATGTACGTTATAATGATGCGGGAGCCATTGTTATGGACGCGAAGAATGTTAGTGAGGATAAATATTTTCGCTGCATCCGCGACCTTGATTGAAACTGCGTGTTTTGCTTTGTTGTTCGTGGCGGTTGGAAAAAGTAAAAGTATCCGGCTGGTATTGATAATAAGGATTTTACTTGAATATTAGAATTGGAATTAGAATGATAACGAAATTAATAGAACCCGAAAACAGTCCCTATGCTATGAATAAAAAAGGTTTGTCCCGACTTTGTTCGTGTTTTTGTTTGTTTGCACACAGAGGGATATGCTACGGAATCGCTTGCGGAGGCGTCCTGTTTTTAGCGATTTTCGTAGCCGTTTTCGGTTTTCCTGTATGGGTGTCTGAGCTCTTCGAGAAGCGGATGGAGGCACGTAGGAAAAATAGAGTAGTGAACGCCGGCAGATGAATGATAATCGGTAAATGAATGCTGAGTGAGAGCCGGTAGATAGATGAATGACAGATAACAGAAGTATTAATAGTTTTAATAATTGATAACCCGTAATGAAGAATCCTAAAAAAGAAACGCGTGATGTCATAGCCAAGCACGTCCGTTGGACCGAAGCATTGCGCGTAGTGCGTGCTTACCACCCCGAAGTGACCATTATCTTGCCCCAGGAGAAAACTCAGATTTATCCCGGCGACGATGTGCGGGGCATGATTGCCCCTGCCGTCGGCGTCATCCGCCATGCACTCGATGCAGGAGTGTGGCAGTGGCACGGATACACTGCCGAGTCGCGTGTGAAGCAGGTACGCACCCTGCTCAGCCATTACTTCCATTATCACGAGGATAGCATCCATCCGGCAGAACTCGACCTGATGATTGAAGATTTGTTGTTTGTGCATAAAGCCTGAGGAGAATTTCCTAAAGTGATAATCGAACCTATTTGTGGTAAAGGTCATTTTTAACTGAATTATTTATGCGTATCTCAAAAGTAATTTTTATTTGCTGTTTTCTTCTGCCGTTTTTGGGCTCTTGCACCCAGGACGAAATAGAAGACAATAGTTATCCGTTATCCGAATATGACGGCACGGGTGTTTTGTTTCGCTTAAAGGCAGACTCTTTTGACGATACGGGTTCTGCTACCCGTACCGTGGATTTGACCACACCTTTCGATACTCTTTGTGTCTATATCCTCAAAGAGGGCCAAATTGACATCGACCGTGAAGTTAAATTCCCCGATCCTACAACAATTATGGTGGAAGGGCTCGAAACCGGCACTTACAACCTTCTCATATTAGCTATGAAAGGTAACTATAAAGAGGATGGAGCCCAAATACATAAAATAGAAAAAAGTTCTTCACCGTGGCTGTCTTTTCCTGAAAATACGCCGGCCGAGCCTCTGAAAGCCCAATATTATTATACGAATCACAAATTCTCGGTAATAAGCGGAAAAATCAAGATAGAGGAAATACGCATTCCTCAGGCTATAGGGCTGGTTTCTTTTGATATACAATACAAAAGCGATTATGTGCGCAAATCGGTTCACGACTGTCAATTTATTCCCTCGGAAGACAGCAGGAGCTATTCTGCCCTGCATGCAGACGGCAGCCATTCGGGACAACGAGACATAGCATCCTTCTCTTTATCGGAACAAAAACAGTTCTTATTTTTCCCTACCGTAGAGGATGGTTTTTCCGGTCAAGTAGTAGTAAATACAATGAATCACCGAAAGGAAAGTTTTGACACGGAGTATGATGCAAAGGCAACCTTAGATGCCGCCAAGCATTCTACCATACATGTGCAGGCTGTACATCCGGAAGACAATGTGGGTACCAACCTTGCCGATGAACTCACTCCTCTAAATTATTATACGATTCTAAGTGATGAAGAACCTGCTTCAGTCTATACCAATGCAAATCTACGGTCATTTCGTATAACCCAACCTTTGCAGATAAATATGGAGAACGATAGTTTGCACATGAGATTTTATTCTCCCGTAGGCATAAAAGAGGTTACAGTCATGGCCAAAAGTCCGACTATGGATGAATATGTGGAGTTTGTTTACATTGACAACATTCCGGCATTTGCCGACATTAAGACATCGATAAAGGTATTGGAGAAAGGATCATACCGCACTGAATCAGGAAAAATTCAACAACTTTCGGCAGAAGAGATAAATCCGGCTTCCTTGAGTCTTAAGATATCTTGCAACGACCCGTATTGGACTAAGATTTCTCAGATAAAAGCGAAATGGTACATCAAATTCGTACTTAATGGAGGAAATCCCGTAACAGGTGTTCCCAACAATAACTGGTGGGGAATACGCCCTGTACATTGCAGGGAAGCTGTTGCACTCTATTTGAATATCGGATATATGTGTACGCTGGAAAAGTTCCAGCAGCGGGTTTCGACGTTCCAAGGAACCCTTCTTGACAATAACAGGTATCCAATTGACACATCAACGATTATACCCAAACTGGAAAACCTTTCCGGATTCGACATCGGACTTGTATATAGTGGCAATGGTGTATCAGGATTAGGTGGGGGCAGAACCTGGGGAGTCTATCAGAAATCTTTCCTTTATCATTACGAAAACAGTGGCGGATGTTGTTCCACTATTTTTCACGAATTAGGTCATTGTTTAGGGTACAACCATAATAGCACTATGACATACGGAAAGTGGGCTTCGGGATGCGCTGATGTGTTCTACAAGAATAACATAAAAGATTTTCCTGTCAATTCCCACACAATATTAAAATCAAGAAGTAATCCCAATATCTACTAATAATTATGAAACATTTGTCTGTTATTATATCTGTATTATTTTCAATACTTTGCATCGGATGCTCTAAGGAGGATTTTGATACTGGAAAAACAAATGATATTCAGAATGAGCATTCGCTCCGGCTTTTGGTCTATACACCGACTTCGGAAACTGTTTATAGTACGGAACTGCCAGGAAACATAGAGGCTTATCTGTTCAAAGAGGGAGTTCTGTCCGACGTTTACAAAAATCTGACAGTGGATAAGAACGGATACACTACAATCAGCTCGTTAGCCGAAGGAGAGCAAATCTATTTCTTTGTAAACACCGGTAATCTGCTGAATGGGATTACACAGGAAATAGGCCAATTGAAAGAGGCCGAACTGCTTGCCACTACAATATCCTCTTCCTCTCCTCAAGCAAATGGAGAGAAACCGGTGATGACTGGAAAGGCAGACTTAACCGGAAGCCAAGAAAGTACCACCCAAGTATTGCTTACACGGGCCATTGCCAGAATAGACTTAAACATAGTTGACGATGCCGACATACAAATCAATAGGATAAGTATGGATAACATACATTGTGAAGCATTCCTGCTTCCGCAAAACCCGGTCAGTTCGCCGTCCGGTGCAGCATTGGCAAAAATAGATACTACATTCAATACTCCATTGGAGCCGGGTGAATATGCCGGATTAGTCTACCTGTATGAACAAGTGGGGGACGGTATTCCTGTGGAGCTGCATGGCACCCTTGAAGGAGATCCTGTCACACTTTCACTGGCACTGCCTAACACAATCCATAGAAACCACATTTATAAAATAAAGTTATTTAGCGGAGACAGTGCTAATTTGCAGGCAAGCATATCCGTGGAAAATGAAAGTTGGGAAGTCGAAGAAACTATCACGGCAAAACCTTCTACCAATATTTTGGTTAATAGTGAACTTTCTACTTTGTCTGACGGGGCATATGTAAGTGCAACAAAAGATACGGTTTACCTCCCGAGCAAGGAGTCAACGTCGATACTTGTACTGGATAAGATACCGGAAGATGCAGAATTCACAATTGATGGGACAACAGCCTCCATTACTCCGTATACAGAAACTCGTGCCGACCTTCAAGGGAAAAAGTTCTTGGTACGCACTTCTTGGAAAAAACCGGGTACTGAGGCAGAATATGTGTACCTGAATATGCACAGCAAGAAGCACCCGGGGCACTACAGTGGCCGGCTGGTAATTGTCCAGTCCAATGCCACGACCTTCAAGGGAGAATTGTATAATCATCTTACAAACACTCCTCCCTATAACATTCATTTCAATAAATATGTCGACAGTGCTTTAGGCCAGATAGAGGTACCTAAGAACTGTGAGGTTATTGTCAGTGGTGGCAGTTGGCTAAGGGCGATACCCCAAGGAGACGGAGTTTATGAAATTCAGGCAGGCTACAAGCCTAACGATCCGGAGGCCAATGGTAGCACTCAGGAGGGTTTGCTCACTGTAAGCGGTCCGAATGGCATACATGAAACATACACCGTTACCCGGCTGAATCACGGCTTGCCTGTTGTCCTTATGGGTGACACTTACTGGTGTCGTTTCAACTTACAAGGAAATTCAAAGAGTTTCGATGACCAGATAACCGTCAGTGAATCTGAAACAATAGGTGATCTGTCTGCCTATTTTGCCTCTTGTTCTGACGAGGAATTTGTACGTTTAACCGGCAGTCAGTATAAAGGGCGTTATACGCAGGGAATGAATTTAAAGTATGACGCATCCGTCCCGCGTTTCTATTTCGATTCGTATGGGGCGCTCCAGAATCCGGCAATCATAGGAAATGGACCGGTAAACAGCCATTGTCCGGACGGATACCAGCTTCCTGCTTCGAAAGATTTTGAGCATTTGCTAAAATCGGGGGCTGTTAACTACACGCTTAATGGCGCACCGGTAAATTACACTACAGGTAGTGGAAGACCGGCCGTTATTTCAGCCCATAGCCGAGGAAATGTAGCGTGGGAAGGAGGCCTCCTTGCAACAGCCACTTACATTCAAATCGCTTTTGACGAAAACAATCTGGTCTTGGGAGCATTAGGCCATCAATTTGATTCTTCAAAATCAATTGTTTCAAAGGTATTGTGGGCAACCATAAGTGGAGGACACCAAAGCTGGACTCATACAGAAACTACAGCCAAGGCGGAAGACCATAATGCAAACAAATCCCGTACGGTTCGCTGCATTAAGACGCCACCGGCCTTTATAATAGAAGAATAATTCGGTGTTAATTCTTGGTGGCTTTTTCTTAGTATGATTGGGGAATTTGAGCAGAGTGACGCTGTGCTGCCTGGCGGTAGCAGCAGGTTATGCCTAGGAAGTGGTGAGAACGGATACACTGCCGAGTCGCGTGTGAAGCAGGTATGTATCCTGCTCAGCCATTATTTCCACTATCAAGAGGATAGTATCCATCCGGCAGAATTCGACCTGATGGTTGAAGATTTGCTGTTTATGTCTACGGGTTAATGTAGAAGGCTATGATGAGAACAGAATTAACGATAATAGATTTAATTAATTGAAAACATACTTTTGTTGCGATTGAAATACAAAACAAAATAAAGCCTGTCTCAGCTAAATCATAATTTAGAGGCGATGGCAAAACAACTTTATGATTATTGGTTTGTACAGTTTGATTTTCCGGATGAAAACGGAAAACCGTATAAGTCAAGTGGTGGTAAGATGGTTTGGAATGAGAAGTTGAAGAGAGAAATTCCTCAAGGATGGGATATATTACCTCTTTTTGATGCTATTAGTGTACAGTATGGTTTCCCTTTTGCTACCGAACAATTTACTGATGAGATAACAAATATACCTATTGTTCGTATTAGGGACATTCTTGAAGGAACGACATCAGCATATTCTTTTGAAAACACAGATGAAAAATACTGTTTGAATGAGGGTGATGTGCTTGTTGGTATGGACGGAAATTTTCACATGAACTTCTGGCATAACAATATTGCCTATCTTAATCAGCGATGTGCAAGGATGCGTCCTTATAGAGACTCCTCAATATCTTCAATTCAAATCTATTATAATATCCAACCTTACATTAAGGCGAAAGAACAAAATGCAAAGGGATCTACTGTGGGACATCTGTCAGATAAAGATTTGAAAGGGCTATATCTTATAAAACCAGCAATTTCATTAAATTTCAATCCTCGAAAAGTATTTGACGAGCTATTAGCACTAATAATTGGAAACAAACAACAGATTTTATCACTTACTAAGCAGCGTGATGAACTTCTGCCACTTCTGATGAATGATCAAGTGTCGGTAAATTATGATTTATAGATTTGTGAACATTGCTATATTATACAAACAAATCCATTAGCAAATGAAAGAACAATTTATCAAATCAGTGGAAGAAGCCGTAGGCGGTTTCTTATCGCAAGGGCAAATCGCGAAGTTGAGCGAAGTGCTTTCAGAGTGTATGCAGGGGTATGAACTTACCCGTAAGGAGACATCGGATGAAAAATGTAAAAGGGAAAATGGAGAGCTTCTTCAAGCATTTTTGGCTGCTAAGAAAATCGAAGGGTGTTCTGAAAAAACGGTGCATTACTATCAGTCTTCGGTAGAGAAACTTTTTGTAAACGTTGTTAAAAACGTTACAGATATGACAACGAATGATATTCGTAATTATTTGGCTGAGAACCAACGATTGAGAAATTTGAGCAAAGTGACAATCGACAATTTACGACGCATATTTTCAAGTTTCTTTGCATGGTTGGAAGATGAAGATTATATTCCCAAAAGTCCCGTGCGAAGAATACATAAGGTGAGGACTGACAGTCTTGTAAAAGAGGTTTTGACAGATGAAAATATTGAAATACTACGAGATAGCTGTATCGAGTTGCGTGATGTGGCGATGATAGATTTACTTTCATCCACTGGTATGCGTGTAGGTGAATTGGTAAAGATGAATAGAGATGATATAGATTTCCAAGAGCGGCAGTGCGTAGTATTTGGCAAAGGAAACAAAGAGCGTGAGGTTTACTTTAATGCCCGAGCCAAAATCCATCTCAAAAAATACCTCAACAGCAGGAATGATGATAATCCGGCACTTTTCGTCTCGCTTAAATCTCCTCATAGACGGCTGACAATTAGTGGAGTAGAGGTACGCTTGCGAAAAATAGGGCGGATAGCGAACATTGCAAAAGTTCACCCGCATAAATTCAGGCGGTCATTGGCTACAATGGCTATTGACAAAGGAATGCCAATAGAGCAGGTGCAACGGTTGCTCGGTCATGTCAAGATTGACACCACTTTGCGTTACGCTATGGTCAATCAGACCAATGTAAAAATGGCACATCGCAAATACTTAACTTAACTGAATATAAAATTGGCTAACTTTCAGTACCTTTGCAGTCTAAACGCATGAACAATGGACAGTAACATAATAGTACCGCAAAAGACTGAAAAACAGGATATACTTCCCGAAGATTACAATAATTGGAGGAAAGAAATTATCTCATTGATAGAGCAATCCAAACTGAAAGCTATCCTTAGCGTCAATGCCGAATTACTTGCTCTTTATTGGAGAATCGGTAGCGACATTCTAACCAAGCAAAAGGAGCAAGGTTGGGGTGCGAAAGTCATTGCGCAATTATCTAAAGACCTCTCGGAACGTTTTCCTGATGATAGAGGATACTCTGAGCGTAACTTGCGCAATATGAAAAAGTTTGCAAGTGAATATCCCACTTTTCCAATTTGGCAAGTGCCGCTTGCCAAATTAGAATTGTTGCCAATTCGGAAAGCCGCACTTGCCGAATTGCCATGCGATGAGAACGGATTTGTGCAAGTGTCTCTTGCGCAAATATCGTGGTATCACCATATATCGCTCATTGCCAAAGTACCCGCAAATGCCGAACGTGCGTTTTATATCATGGAAACTGCTGCTAACGGTTGGAGTCGTGATGTAATGCTTTCGCAGGTGGCTAACGGTTATATCAAAGCCAAGGGTAATGCAATTACAAATTTCAAGCAGACATTACCAGCCTATCAATCGGATTTGGCTCAATATGCGTTCAAAGATCCATATAATTTCAGTTTCTTAGGTACGGTGGCTTTACAACGTGAACTCGATATAGAAAAGAATCTTGCACAGCGGATTACCGATTTCCTGTTGGAAATGGGCAAAGGCTTTGCATTTATCGGAAGGCAATACCATTTGACTGTGGACGGTGATGACTATTACATCGACATTCTGATGTATCACCTTCAACTGCATTGCTATGTAGTGGTGGAGCTGAAAGCCGTAGAGTTTGTTCCCGAATTTGTCAGCAAGCTGAATTTCTACATTTCGGCTGTGGATGAATATGTAAAAGCTCCCGAAGATAAACCGACTATCGGTTTGTTGTTATGCCGCTCAAAAAGCGACACCAAAGCACGTTTCGCCCTACGTGGTATCACGCAACCGTTGGGCATTGCACAATATGAGACTGAAAAACTCTTTGAAGATGTAGCATCCGCACTGCCACAAATCGAAGACATTGAGAATCAGCTGGAGGACAAAGAATGAGATTGGCTGATGTTATCGATGTATTCATTGCCGGAGATTGGGGTAATGAAAGTCCGAGCGAAGAGACCCCTAATGCGGTGTATTGTGTCAGAGGCGCAGACATTGTCCCTATATCTATTGGTGAGTTCGGCGATATTCCCTTGCGGTATGTTAGCGACAAGTCTTTTGAAGAAAAGACGTTGCGTGCCGGAGATATGATTGTCGAAAAATCAGGCGGTAGTCCGACACAATCAACAGGGCGTGTATCCTATGTTTCAGAGGCTTTAATAACAGAAAAAGGGGCGGTGGTATGTACCAATTTCTGTGTGGCTTTTAGAGTAAAGACCGGATGGAATCCTTACTTTGTATATCAATATTGGAATCACATCTACAACAACAATATATTCTTTAATTTCGAGGGTAAAACTTCGGGACTAAAGAACTTGTAGTTGGATAACGCATTAAAAGCCATTGAAATACCCGACTATACACTTGAACAGCAAAATCGAATTGCCGAAACACTACTCAAAATCGAGCAAAAAGTGCTTCTTAATCGTGCGATAAATCATAATTTAGAGGCGATGGCAAAACAACTTTATGATTATTGGTTTGTACA